>Ga0070666_10000161_pt1 | contig 45818 bp, 37 predicted proteins | sample KBSS23metaG_FD_64677 | JGI IMG/M metagenome (GOLD analysis project Ga0070666, IMG submission 64677) | Switchgrass rhizosphere microbial communities from Kellogg Biological Station, Michigan, USA - KBS S2-3 metaG | ecosystem: Host-associated > Plants > Roots > Rhizosphere > Soil ... | reverse complement strand
CGGAATCCGCGATCTGTTTCATCGACGGCGAGCGCGGCGTCCTCGCCTACGGCGGATACGACATCCACGATCTCGCCGATCACTCCTCGTTCGAGGAGGTCTGTTTTCTCCTCTGGGAGGGGCGCCTTCCGACCGCTCCGGAGCTCGCGGCGCTGAAGGCGGATCTCGGGAGGGAGCGCCCCGTCTCGGGAGAGATCCTCTCGCTCGTCCGGGGGTTCCTCGACCATCGCATGATCCCCATGGACGCCTTGCGCACGGCGGTGTCGGCGCTCTGCGAGACGGACCCCGACGTGGCCTCGAACGAACCCGCCGCGAACCGCCGCAAGTCCGTGCGGATCACCGCGCGCATGGCGACGCTCGTCGCGGCGATCCACCGGATCCGCCAGGGGCTCGCGCCCGTCGATCCCGATTCTTCCCGCGGCCACGCCGAAGACTTCCTCTTCATGCTGAACGGTTCGGCGCCCTCGGCGGAGATGACCCGGGCCCTCGACATGGCGCTCGTGCTGCACGCCGACCACGAGTTGAACGCCTCCACGTTCGCCGCCCGCGTGACCGCGGCGACCCTCTCCGACATGCATTCCGCCATCGTCTCGGCGATCGGAACCTTGAAGGGCCCCCTGCACGGCGGCGCCAACGAGGCCGTCATCCGGATGCTGATCGAGATCGGCGACGTCGCGAAGGTCGACGACGCCATCCAGGCGCTCCTCGCCGCCCGGAAGAAGATCATGGGGTTCGGGCATCGGGTGTACACGACCGAGGACCCGCGCGCGACGCACCTCCGGCGCATGTCGAAGGAGCTCGCCGAATCCGGCGGCGAGCCGAAGTGGTACGAGATGTCCCGCCGGATCGAGCTCCTGATCAACCGCGAAAAGAAGCTCAACTGCAACGTGGATTTCTATTCCGCCTCGACCTACTTCATGCTCGGGATCCCGCCCGACCTGTACACGCCCATCTTCGCGCTCTCGCGCTGCGCGGGCTGGACCGCGCACGTCATGGAGCAGCACCGCAACAACCGGCTGATCCGGCCGCGCGCCGAATACATCGGCCCCTCCTATCCGCAGAAGTACGCTCCTCCCGGCCAGCGCTGAACGCGGGGGCCGTCGGCCACGGCGATGACGCACCGCCTCCGCCGCTCCGGCATGATCGACATGGAGTCGAACGTGACGCTCGTGCAGCAGTTCCCCGCGCACGAGGCGGTTCCCGAGGGCGGCGGTCCTTTCCCCGCGGTCGTCGTCCTCCATGACGCCCGGGGCCTGACGGTTTCGGCGCGCGGCTACGCGAACCGCCTCGCCCGCGAGGGCTACTACGTCCTCGCCCCGAACCTCTTCGCGCATCCGTTCTCCGTCGCGGCCGGCGCTCCGGCGTGGATGTCGTCTCCGGCGGCCATCGACGGCGGGGATCCCGCCGGGGAGAGCGAAGCCCGGGCCGCGAATCTCGCGCACACCCGCTCGAACGAGATCATCGCCCGGGCCTTCGGGCATCTCGCGCTCGAGGCCGAAGCCGACCCGGATCGCGCGGCCCTGCTCGGCTTCGGCATCGGCGGACGCGCGGCATTCCGTGGCGCGTGCGAGCTCGGCGAGCGCGTGCGGGCGCTGGTCGTCTATGCCGGCGCCGCGATCGCGTCTCCGTATTCCCCGCGGCCCGTCGAAACGATGCCGATCCTCGAGTTCGAGGGCCTGCGCGCCCCCTCGCTCTTTTTCTACGGCGAGCAGGACGGCGCCATCCCGCCCGCGGAGCGCGCCGCCGTCGACCGCGTCCTCTCGGCGGCGGGACTGCCCCACGAGATCGTCGCGTTCCGGGAGGCGGCCGGGGCCTTCTACGACGAGGAGAGCGAGGACCACCGCATCGCGGCCTCGCGCGCGGCGTGGGAGAAGACGATCGCCTTCTTGGAGAGCACCCTTTCGGCGCGCCCCGCAGGCGGGCCGGGAGGCGTCATTCCCCCAGGTAGGCTTCCTTCACGCGGGGATCGGTCGCGATCTCGCTCGACGGCCCGGAGATCGTGACGATGCCGGTTTCGAGGACGTACGCCCGATGGCTGTGCTTCAACGCGGCATTGGCGTTCTGTTCGACCAGCAGGACCGACGCCCCTTCGCGGTTGATGTTCTCGATCGACTCGAAAATCGTGTGCACGAGGAGCGGGGCGAGCCCGAGCGAGGGCTCGTCGAGCAGGAGGACGTCGGGACGCGACATCAACGCGCGCCCGATCGCCAGCATCTGCTGCTCTCCGCCCGAGAGCGTTCCCGCCCGCTGACGGATCCGCTCCTTGAGACGGGGGAAGATCGAGAGGACGCGGTCGAGGTCGTCGCCGACGCCCGCATCCCGCCGCGAATAGGCGCCGAGCTCGAGGTTTTCGCGCACGGTGAGATTGGCGAAGACGGCGCGTCCCTCGGGAACGAGCGTCAGGCGGTCGCGGACGATCCGGAACGTGGGCAATCCGGTCAGGAGCTCGCCGCGGTACCGGACCTCGCCCGAGACGGGAGCGACGAGACCCATGATCGCGCGCAGGGTCGTCGATTTCCCGGCGCCGTTGGCGCCGATCAGCGTGACGATCTCCCCCTTGTCGAGATTCAGCGACACGCCGCGCAGGGCTTTCACGGCGCCGTAGTCCACGTGCAGGTCCTTCACCTCGAGGATCATGCGCCCCCCAGGTAGGCTTCGATCGTGCGGGGGTCTCTCTGGACTTCGGCGGGCGTCCCGACGCAGATCGTCGAGCCGTAATCGACCACGTGGACGCGCTCGCAGACGCCCATCACGACTTTCATGTTGTGCTCGACGAGGAGGATCGTCATCTGGAACTCCCCGCGGATCCAGCGGATCAGCTCCATCAGATCCTGCGCCTCGTGCGGGTTCATTCCGGCGGCCGGCTCGTCCAGGCAGAGGAGCTTGGGGCGCGTCGCCATCGCCCGCGCGATCTCGAGGCGGCGCTGGCTGCCGTACGGGAGGTTGCGCGCCTTCTCCTGCGCGAAGCCGTCGAGCTTGAAGATCTTGAGGAGATCGTAGGCCTCGCTTTCGATGCGGGCCTCCTCGCTCCGGTGGACGGGTCCCCGCACGACGGCCGAAAGGATGGTCGCGCGCTGCCGCCGCGCGAACGCCACCTTCACGTTGTCGAGGACGGAGAGGTCCGCGAAGAGTCGGATGTTCTGGAAAGTCCGCGCGATGCCGAAATCGGTGATGCGCCAGGGCCGGAGGCCCGCGATCGGGCGACCGTCGAAGACGATCTCGCCGGCCGTCGGCTTGTACACTCCCGTGACGATGTTGAAAATCGTCGTCTTGCCGGCCCCGTTCGGTCCGATCAGACCGTAGAGCGCCAGCGGCTCGATCGAGAAATCGAGGTCCTTGACGGCGGTCAGGCCGCCGAAGCGCATCGTGACGTGCCGGATCTCAAGAATCGGCGCCAATCAGGCCTCGAGACGGGGCGTCGCCGGCGGCCCTTCGCGCCGTTTGCGGCCGAAGAGCTCCCGGTGCCCCATCAATCCCTGGGGACGGAAGATCATGATCAGGACGAGCAGGGCCGAGAAGATCACCATCCGGTACTGCTCGAACGTCCGGAGCCCCTCCGTCAGGGCGATGTAGAGGACGGCCCCGACGACGGACCCGGTGATGGATCCCATGCCCCCGAGCACGATCATGATGATGATCTCGATCGACTTCAGGAACGTGAACGAATTGGTGTGGATGTACATCAGGTAGTGCGCGAACAGGCCTCCGGCGATCCCCGCGATCGCCGACGAGATCACGAAGGAGATGACCTTCGAGCGCGTCGTGTTCACGCCCATGGCCTCGGCGGCGATCTCGTCCTCCCGCACGGCGAGCAGCGTGCGCCCGAAGGACGAGTTCACGATGCGGGAGACCACGACGATCGTCGCGATCGCGAAAAAGTACACCCAGCCGAAGTTCGAGTATTTGGGAATGCCGGAGAATCCGCGCGCGCCCCCGACCGCGTCGATGTTCAGGATGAAGACCCGGATGATCTCGCCGAAGCCGAGAGTCACGATCGCGAGGTAATCCCCCCGCAGGCGGAGCGAAGGCACGCCGACGAGGAACCCGGCGGCCGCCGCGCAGATCGCGCCCACCGCGAGCACGAGGAGGAGCACGGCGCCCCGGCGCGGGCCGTCGGGCAGGACATGCATGGCCTGCTCGAGGCGGGGCCCGAAGGTGACCGAGACGAACGCCGACGTGTAGGCCCCGATCGCCATGAAGCCGGCGTGCCCGATCGAGAACTGGCCGGTGAAGCCGTTGATGAGATTGAGCGAAACCGCGAGGATGACGTTGATGCCGGCGAGCGTGATGACCTGCAGGACGTAGGGAGAGATCATCACGCCGGCGATCAGATCTCCGGCCAGAAGCGCGTTCAGAGTCCAGATCGCGGCCACCACGGCCGCGAAGATCGCGACGCGTCGGATCACACCTTTTCCTTCTCGACGCGGCCCAGGATCCCCTGCGGGCGGAACAGAAGAATGCCGATGAGGATCGCGAAGGCGATGGCGTCCCGGTACGTCGGCGAGAGGTACCCGACCGTGAACACCTCGGCGATGCCGATGATGAGCCCGCCGAGGAGGGCGCCCGGGACGTTGCCGATTCCGCCGAGGACCGCCGCGACGAAGGCCTTGAGGCCCGACATGATCCCCATCAGCGGGTCGATCTTCGGGATCGCCATCGCCACGAGCACCCCGGCGGCCGCCGCGAACGCCGACCCCAGGGCGAACGTGATCGCGATGATGCGGTCGGTCGAGATTCCCATGAGCTTCGCCGCGTCGAGGTTGAAGGACACGGCCCGCATGGCCTTCCCGGTCCGCGTCCGCTGGATGAAGAAGAGGAGGAGGATCGTGAGCCCGATCGAGACCACGAAGACGGTCAGCTGCTCCGAGGTGATCCGGACGTTGGCGACGTTGAACTCGGTGTGCGGCGCGTTCGAGGGGAAGAACTTCGGGTCCGCCCCGAAGAGGAGCTGGCCGCCGTTCTCGAGCAGGAGCGACACGCCGATCGCGGTGATCAGCGACGTCATCTTCGCCGCGCCCCGCACGGGCCGGTACGCGAAGCGCTCGATCGCCACCCCGAGAAGGGCGCAGACCGCCATCGAGAGGAACATGATGGCGATCGCCCGCGGGTAGGACGGCGTGAGGCCCCGGAAACGGACGGATCCGTAGTAGCCGACGTAGGCGCCGACCATGTACACGTCTCCGTGCGCGAAGTTGATCAGGCGCAGGATGCCGTACACCATCGTGTACCCCAGGGCGATCAACGCATAGATGGAGCCGAGAGACAGCCCGTTGACGAGCTGCTGAACGAAGGTGCTCACGCGCCCGGTTCGATGCGTTCCTGGAAGACGAACTTCCCGTCCTGGACCTTGAGCATGACGACCGGCTTCACGGCGTTGCGGTCCTTGTCGATGGTGATCGTGCCGGTCACGCCCGCGAAGTTCTTCGTCTCGGCCAGGGCGTTGCGAACCTTGGGGCCGTCGGTCGAGTCCGCGCGCCGCATGGCGTCGGCGAGGATGCGCGCCGCGTCGTAGCCGAGCGCCGCGAGGGCGTCGGGGGTCGCGCCGTACTTCGCCTTGTAGTCCGAGACAAACTTCTGGACCGCGGGAGCGGGATCGTCGACCGAATAGTGGTTGGAGAAGTAGCAGCCGTTCAGCGCGGTTCCGCCGATCTCCCAGAGGCGCGGCGAGTCCCAGCCATCGCCGCCGAGGAGGGGCGCCGTCATGCCGAGGTCCTTCGACTGGCGCGCGATCGTGCCGACTTCCGTGTAGTAGCCGGGGACGTAGATGAGCTCGGGATTGGCGGACTTCAGCTGCGTCAGCTGCGCGCGGAAATCGGAGTCGCCCTCGGAATATGACTGCTCGGCGACGATCTCGCCGCCGTACTCCTTGAACTTCTGGGCGAAGACGAGGCGCAGGCCAACCGAATAGTCGTTGCGGACGTCGTACAGGAGGGCCGCTTTCTTCAACTTCAGCGATTTCGCCGCGAACTTCGCGTCCGCTTCTCCCTGCTGGATGTCGGTGAAGCAGACCCGGAAGATGTAGTCGCCCACCTGGGTGACTTTCGGGTTGGTGGAGGACGGGGTCACCATCGGCACCCGCGCGCCCTGGCAGATCGGCGCCGCCGCGAGCGAGCGCGACGAAGCGACTTCCCCGAGCACCGCGTGGACCGCGTTCTGGTTGATGAGCTTCGTGACGGCCGTCGCCGCTTCTTCGGGCTTCGACTGGTCGTCCTCGACGATCAGGCGAACCTGCTTGCCGAGGATCCCGCCGGACTGGTTGATCTCGTTGAACGCCATCTCGCTGCCGTTCTTCGTGGACTGCCCGAAAGTGGCGGTGTTGCCGGTCAGCGAGCCGTACTCGCCGACGACGATTTCCTTGGACGAGCGGCCCGGGGCGCAGCCGACGGCGGCAGCGACCGTGAGGGCGAAAGCGAGCGCGCCGGGTGTTCGCATCTTCATTTCTCCGTTCCTCCTCGTTCGAATTTAGGCGAAAGCGGGCTATTATTTCTTCGCCCACTCCAAAAGTCAAAAAGAACGGCCTCTCCCGCTTCGGAATCACCGGACTCCGGGGATCGATTTCCCGGCGGAGGAGCGCTCGTCTCCGGCGCGTCTCCGGCACGTCGCCGGCATTCCGCCCCTCTCCGCGCGGCCCGCGTGCCCTATCGCGATTCCTCCGCGGGGCACTAGAATCCCAAACGGATGGAAATTCGGCAGTTCCCGATCATTCGGCCGCGCAACGCGCATCCCATCTCGCGCGACGCGATCGACCCGGACGCCCTCAAGGTGCTCTACCGGCTCAAAAGCATGGGCTATCGCGCGTATCTCGTGGGCGGCAGCGTGCGCGACCTCCTCATGGGCCGGACGCCGAAAGACTTCGACATCGGCACCGACGCGCGCCCGGAGGAGGTGCGGTACCTGTTCCGGAACAGCCGGCTGATCGGAAGGAGATTCCGGCTCGCGCACATCCTCTTTCGGGGGGGGAAGGTCGTCGAAGTGGCCACGTTCCGCCGGCGCCCGGACACGGCGGAAGCCGCCGAAAACGCCGACCTCCTCGTGACCTCCGACAACACCTGGGGGACGCCCGAGGAAGACGCCGAGCGCCGGGATTTCACGATCAACGGGCTCTTCTACGACATCGCCGACTATTCCGTCATCGACTGGGTGGGAGGGCTGGCGGACCTCGAAGCGGGCCTCGTCCGGGCGATCGGCGACCCCGACGTGCGCTTCCGGGAGGACCCCGTCCGGATGCTCCGGGCCGTGGAGTTCGCCAACCGGCTCTCCTTCGCGATCACGCCCCGCGACTACGAGGCGATCCTCGCCCACCGGAAAGATCTCGCCCGCGCGGCCACCTCGCGGGTGACGGAGGAGCTCGCCGCGATGCTCCGCGGGGGCCACGCCCTCCCGACGTTCCTCCTGCTGCGCGAGGTCGGGCTCCTGGACGTTCTCCTCCCGGAGCTCTCCGACGAGCTCCGGCGGATCGACCCCGAGCACCCGGGCGGCGCGGGACACTACTTCTGGACGCTCCTCGAAGTGCTCGACGCGGAGCGCCGCCGCGGCCGCTTCTTCGACGAGGCGGTCTACTTCGCGATCCTCGGGCTCCCGCTCCTCCGCGCCGAAATCGCGCGCGTCCGTCCCGGAGGAAACGCCGAGCCGTCGCTCCTGATCGCCAAGACGAATGCCGTCATCGATCCCCTCGCGACCACTCTCTCCGCGCCGAACGCGCTCGTCCACCGGGTCAAGTCGATCCTCGTCTCGCAGGGCAAGCTCGCGCACCGGCCCGAATGGAAGGCCTCCACGCGCCGCTTCGTTTTCCACCCCGACTTCCCCGCGGCGGTCGATCTCTTCGAGATCCGCGCGATGGCGCGCGGCAGCGGCGGCGAGCTGGCGGGCGAGTGGCGGCACCTCGCCGAGCGCGTGGACCGGTCGGGCGCGGGAGCCGCTCCGGCCGCGCCCGTGCTCTCCGAGTCCGGCGCTTCGCCCGCGGCTCCCGGATCTCCCCGTCCCCGGCGCCGCCGACGCGGCGGTCGCCGCCGACGCGGCGGAGCGCCCGCGTGAGACCGAGAACTTGAATTTCGTTGATTCCCCCCGGTCGATCATCTATAAGACAGGGATTCATTAAGGAGCCGCGATGTTCGTTGCGAAAAAAGTGTTTCTGACGAAAGGCGTGGGGCGCCACCGCGAGAAGCTGACCTCGTTCGAGATGGCGCTGCGCGACGCCTCGATCGCGGACCAGAACCTCGTGCGGGTCTCCTCGATCTTTCCGCCTCATTGCCGGATCATTTCGCGGAGGGAGGGCGCCAAGAAGCTGCAATCCGGCGCCGTGACCTTCGTCGTCATGAGCGAGAACGCGACCAACGAGCCGCACCGGCTGATCGCCGCGTCGGTCGGCGTCGCGATCCCGAAGAACTCGGCCACGTACGGCTATCTCTCCGAGCACCATTCGTTCGGCCAGACCGAGAAAGTCGCCGGCGATTACGCCGAAGATCTCGCCGCGGGCATGCTCGCGACGACGCTCGGCGTCGAGCTCGACTACGACAAGTCGTACGACGAGCGCAAGGAGCAGTGGAAGATCTCGGGGCAGATCGTGCGGACCCTGAACATCTCCCAGACCGCCGTGGGCGACAAGAAGGGCTTCTGGACCACGGTGATCTCGGCCTGCATCCTCCTTCCGCCGGACGCCTAGGCCGGCGTGGGCTTCCTTCCCCAGAACTTCCTCGGCATCCCGGAAGAGGAAAGCGGCCGCGACGCGGCGCGGGTCCTCGTCCTGCCGGTCCCGTACGAGCGCACGGTCTCGTACGGCGTCGGCACGCGCAACGGCCCCGGGGCCATCATCGAGGCGTCCCACTACGTCGAGCTCTACGACGACGAGCTGGACGCCGAACCGTATCGCGCGGGGATCCACACGCTCCCCCCGTGGCACCCGGAGAATCCGGAGCCCGATGCCATGGTCGAGGAGCTGGAAGCCCTCGCCGGTAAGCTCCTGGACGGCGGCCGTTTCCTCTTCATGCTCGGCGGGGAGCATTCCGTCTCTCCCCCGGTGATCCGCGCCCATGCCAGACGGCACCCGGGGCTTTCCATCCTCCACTTCGACGCGCACGGCGACCTGCGGGACGAGTACGAGGGCAGCCGCAATTCCCACGCGTGCGCGGCCCGCCGCTTCGTGGACGCCGGGCCGACGGCCCATGTCGGCATCCGTTCGATCTCGAAGGAAGAGGTGGATTTCGTCCGCGAGCGCAAGCTCCTCGTCGTCTCGAACCGGGAGATGCACGCGGGATGGGGGTGGATGGAGAAGGTGCTCGATCGCCTGACGTCGAAGGTCTACGTCACGTTCGACATCGACTTCCTCGACGGCATGCTCGTGCCCGGCACCGGAACGCCGGAACCGGGAGGCGGATCCTATCCCCAGGCGCTCGAGATCCTCCGGCGGGTCGCCGCGGAGCGGGCCATCGTGGGAGCGGACCTCGTCGAGCACGCCCCCCTTCCCGGAAACCGCGCTCCCGACTTCCTCGCCGCGAAGCTCGCCTACAAGATGATCGGCTACGCCCTGCACCCGGATCGCGCCGCCCGGCCCGTTCTCTCGCCCGGCTGATCACCCGGGCCGGAGACCTCCCGCGCCGTTCGACGGCCGCGCGGAATGATAAGATTCTTTGGTTTTGTCGAAAGGAGGGGCCCGTGGCCTCTTTTCCCGGCGTGGATTACCTCGACTTCGATGCTCTCCTCACCGAGGAGCAGATTCTCATCCGCCAGACGGTCCGCGATTTCGTGGACGACAAGGTCATGCCGATCATCGAGGATTGCGCCTACGAGGGGCGCTTCCCGAAGGAGCTGATCCCCCAGCTCGCCGAGCTGCAGCTCTTCGGCTCGAGCATCTCCGAGTACGGCCTGCCGGGGCTCGACGCCGTCGCCTACGGCCTCACCATGCAGGAGCTCGAACGGGGCGATTCGGGCCTCCGCTCGTTCGTCTCCGTGCAGTCGGCGCTCGTGATGTATCCCATCTACACCTATGGCTCGAAGGAGCAGAAGGATCACTGGATTCCCCGCATGGCGGCGGGCGAGGCGATCGGCTGCTTCGGCCTGACGGAGCCCGATTTCGGCTCGAACCCGGGCGGAATGCGGACCGCCGCCCGCACCGACGGCGACTCGTTCGTCTTGAACGGCGCGAAGGCCTGGATCACGAACGGCTCGATCGCCGACGTCGCCGTCGTCTGGGCGCGGCTCGACGGCGGCAAGATCCGCGGGTTCCTCGTCGAAAAAGGGACGAAGGGCTTTTCGACGTCCGAACATCGGGGGAAGATGTCGCTCCGCGCCTCCGTCACTTCGCAACTCGCCTTCGAAGACTGCCGCATTCCGAAGGAGAACGTCCTGCCCGGCGTCGAAGGGCTGAAGGGCCCCCTGTCCTGTCTGTCCCAGGCGCGGTACGGGATCGCGTGGGGAGGGCTCGGATCGGCGATGGCTACCTACCAGGCCGCGCTCGATTACGCCAAATCCCGCAAACAGTTCCGGGATCGCCCGATCGCCGCGCACCAGCTCGTCCAGGAACGGCTGGCCTGGATGATCACCGAGATCACGAAGGGCCAGCTCCTCGCCTGGAAGGCCGCCAGGATGAAGGACGCCGGGACGCTCAAGCCCGAGCACATCTCGATGGCCAAACGGAACAACATCTGGGTCGCCCGCGAATGCGCCAAGCTCGCCCGCGAGACGCTGGGGGCCAACGGCGTCGTCAACGAGTACCCGGTCTTCCGTCATCTCGCCAACATCGAATCGGTCTACACCTACGAGGGAACCCACGACATCCACACGCTCGTGATCGGGGAGGCCGTGACCGGAATCCCCGCCTACAATCCCCCCATGGATTGATTCCGTCGTCCTTTTTTTCCCGCCGGAAGCCCGCGCTCCGGCGGGGGCCGTGAGCTGAAAAGATGGGAATGACCGGGAATCTCAAGACCATGGCGCTCTCGGAGCTCCTCCAGTGGCTCTCGCTGGGGAGCAAGAACGGGACGCTGTTGATCGAGGGTCACGGCATCGAGAAGAGGATCTACTTCCAGAACGGCCGGATCGCGTCGTCTTCCTCTTCCGACCAGCGCGAATACCTCGGCCACTTCCTCGTCGCCCACGGCTACATCACGGAAGAAGAGCTCAAGATGGCGATGGAGGTCCAGGACGAGTCCTCGATCCTGCTCGGGAAGATCCTCGTGATGATCAACGCCATCTCCGAGGGGGACCTCCTCCGCCTCATGCGGAAGAAGGCCGAAGAATCGATCTACGACGTCTTCCTCTGGGACGAGGGAGAGTTCGAGTTCCTCGACAACGAGAGCCCCGATCAGAAGATGGTGCCCCTCTCGCTGGACGTCACCGCGATCATTCTCGAGGGGCTCCGCCGGTTCGACGAGTGGAACCGGATCGTCGAGACCATGCCTTCGATGAAGGTCGTCCCGCGCATCGTGCGCCCGCTTCCCTTCGACCGGCTCTCGGATCAGCAGAAGCTCGTGGTGCCGTATCTCAACGGCCAGCGGTCGATCGAGGAGATCGCGGTCCAGACGCATAACTCCAACTTCGTCGTGGCCCGGATGGTCTTCCAGGGGATCCGCGACGGCACGATGGCGGTCCACCACCGATCGATCGGCGTCGACGTGCCCCTTTCTCCGAGAGACCGGAGCGACGACGTGGAGGCGACGCTTCGCCGCGGGAACGCCGTCCTCGCGAACGATCCGGAGGCGGCCTGGAGAGATTTCAAGGCCGCGCAGGAAATCGACCCCAACGACTCCCGGCCCCGGGAGGCGCTCCGCCGCGCGGAGGAAATCCTTCGCGGCGTCCTCGCGAGCCAGGGCGTGGGTTCCGATCGCGTCCCCGTCCTGCGCGTGCCGCTCGAGAAGATCACGAGCTTCAACTTCAACCCGCACGAAGGATTCGTGCTCTCGCGCATCAACGGGACCTGGGACGTGCGATCGATCGTGCAGATCTCGCCCATTCGCGAGATGGAAGTCCTCCTCATCCTGAAGAAGCTCCTGCACGACGACGTCATCGAGTGGAGGAGGAGGGAGAGCGCGCCGAACGTCTCGTGACGCCGGAGACGCGCCTCCCGGAGACGGCGGGATGGTTCCTCAGGAAGAACCGCAAGGGCCAGGTCGCCGCTTCACCCGCATAGTCCACGCCGATCCGGGGCGACGCCTCGATCTCGCGGCGAGGAGCGGAGTCGAGGCGGATTTCGAAATCGATGCTGCCGACCAGATCCTTTCCCGAATCGCCGCGCACGATGCCGAACGCCCGGCAGAGCTTCGCCGGCCCCCGGAGGAGCGCCGGGGGCGAGCCCGGATGCTCCGCCGCCCGAAGCAGCACGGCTTCCGGGATCCCCCGCCCGCGCGTGACGACATTGGCGCAGTAGTGCATCCCGTACACCGGATAGACGTAGAAAAAGCCTCCCGGCCCGTACATCGGCTCGACGCGCGGAGTCCGTCTCCCGCCGTACGAATGGGCGGCCGCGTCTTTCTCTCCCAGGTAGGCCTCGACTTCGACGATTCGGGCGCCGAACGTGCGTCCTCTCCGGTTTCGGACGAGCCATCCCCCGAGGAGACGCCGCGCGACCGTCTTGGTCGGTCCTGCGAAGAACGCCCGGTCCGCCACGCGGGTCGGCAGCACGCGGGGGTCCAGGACGAGGAGCGGATCGGGGACGTCGGGATGGGAAGCGAATCCGGGCACGGCCGCATTATTCCCCGGGGCGGGGCCCCAGGGGACAGGAGGGGTCGCTTTTCCTTCCCCATGACGTCCCTCGGTCAGCCGAAGAGCGCAGGAGAGTGATCCGCGCCAGCCGTCAGGCCGGGACATGGAGAAAGCAATCTCGGCTTCCCCCACGACGAGGCGCGGTCAGCCGCGAGCAAGACGGGCGGGACTGGCCGGCCGGCGGGCGAGGCGTACCAATGGCGTACGTCGAGGCCGACGGCCGGTCGGCCCCGTCCCGTATGGTTCGATGGATGATCCGCGCCCGCTGTCAGTGACGTACGTCGAGGCCGACGGCCGGTCAGTCCCGTCCCGTGTGGCTCGATGGATGATCCGCGCCAGCCGTCAGGCCGGGATCGCGACCTCGGCGCTCAACCGCCGATCCGGCGCCGGCGTCGACGCCCGGCGGATCACGAGAATCGTCCGGTCGTCCTCCGCCGCCGCGCTCCGGGTGAACGCCGCCAGATTCTGGAGGATGGCGGACAGGATCTCCTCCGCCGTCCGGTCGCGCGATTCGGCGATCAGCCGCCTCAGGCGGTCGAGGCCGAATTCCTGGTCGCGGACGTCGCACGCCTCGACGATCCCGTCCGTATACAGGACGAGGACGTCTCCGATGTCGAGCGTCACGAATCCGCGGCTGTACGTCGCGTCTCGAGACGGGCCGAGGACCATCCCGGTCTGCCGCAGAAGCACCGTCTCCCTCTCCTTGGCGAGGATCGGCGGATTGTGCCCCGCGTTGACGTAGATGAAATTGCCCGAGACTTCGAGCTCGCCGTAGAAGAGCGAGACGAACTTGCTCGTCAACCGCGACTCGTGGATGATCCGGTTCAATCGCTCCACGGTCTTCACGATCTTGAAATCCCGGGAAACTCCCATCCGCAGGCCCGTGTAGACGTCGCGGACCTGGAGGGCCGCCGGAAGGCCGTGCCCGGAAGCGTCCGCGATCGCCACACCCACGATCTGATCTGACACGGGAATCAGGTCGTAGAAATCCCCTCCGACGACCTCCGCCGGCTGCGAGCGCCCCGCGATGTCGAAAGTGCCGAACCGCGGGAGCCGCTTCGGGAGGATCGAGGTCTGGATCTGACGCGCTTCCTGGAGAAGCGTGGCCATTCTTTCCTGGCGGATCTTCTGGTCGACCGCGTGCCGCAGGATCCCGAGAGAAACGAGGAGATCCTCGTCGTTGGCTCCCGGATCGACGGAGAAGGAAAGGATGAACTTGTCGTCCCCGACCGCGATCGCGGCGAAACGCTCCGCGCCGATCTGTTCCTCGAAAGCGTGATCCACACCGGGGGCGGTCAGATCGAGGACGGCGACGCCGCTGTCGATCACGCTCTCGATCGGCGGATAGTCGAGGGCGACGGAGAGGCCCGCCGGGACCGGTTTGACGTCCCCGAAGGTGCGCGTGATCTCATAGGACGAATCGCGCCGCTCGTAGAGCCGCCCTCCGCGCACGCCGAGATCGTCCTGGAAGTTCTCGATGACCGCGGCCGCCGCCGAGGCGACCGTCGAGGCGACGTCGACCGACTTCTCGATCGTCTCGATCGCCTTTTCGACCTTGCGGAACAAGGATTTCCGCGCGTCCGAGGGAAGCGAGACGTCCAAGGAGGACTTAACCGTTCGCGAGCAGCGCGCGGAGAATCTTGTCCTCGAACGCGTGCCCGGTGCCGTCGTTGACCCTTCGGCCGTTCAAGACGATCGCGAAGACGTAGCTCTTCCCGGACGCCGCCGTCGCATAGCCCGCCAGCGAATTGACGCCGTCGAGGCTGCCGGTCTTGGCGAACACCCGCCCGCGAACGCCGTGATCGCGAAACCGGTGCCGAAGCGTGCCGCTGCCGTCGCCCGAGACGGCGAGCGTCGACACCCAGTCCTCGGCGAGGGGCGACGCCGCCATCGCCCGGAGGAAATGCACGATGTCGAGCGAGGCGACCCGGTTGTCGCGATTTAACCCGCTGCCGTCATGGAGGTCGTACCGCGATGGATCGAGACCGAGAGATTTCAGGAACTCCTTCTCCAGGCGGACGGCCTCCGGCCAGGACCCCTCCCTCCCCTTTTCCGCGGCGAGGGTCTTGAAAATCTGCTCGGCATAGAAACTCTGACTCCGCTTGTTGGCGACCGCGATCGAGGGGATGAGGTCGGACGTCGTCGTCGCGACCACGGCCCAGGTGGCATCCGGCTTGGTCGTCGTCAGACGCACCGCCCCGTCCACGGTGATTCCGTCCTCGGCCAGGCGCTCCTTCAGCACCGTCCCGAAATAGCGCGGCGGATCGTCGATCGCGATGACCGTCGACCAGCCGCCGAAGGAGAAAGGGACCGTCCCGGCGACGGTGACCACGTTGCTTCCCGCGCGGCGGGCGACCGCGACGCGCGCTCCGCGGCGAGACGAGACCGTCCTCGCCGACGAGACGGCCTGAAGGAAGCTCGTCGGCGGGAGAAACCGGACGGCCGCGGGCGCCCCGGGCCGAGTTCCCGGACGGACCGAGACCGAGATGCAGTTGTCGTTGAACGACAGAGCGGAAACCGGCGCCTCGTACCAGCGGGCTTCCTGCCCGGTGGGCCATCCGGGATTGCGGTAGACGCCGTCGAAGAAGGACGCGTTCAGGAGCAGATCGCCCGAGATCCGGGTGATCCCCGCCGCGCGCAGCCCGTCCGCCCAGCGATCGAAAACGGCATGGATGTCGTTGTCGTAGAAGCGTCCCGAGAGATTCGGGTCCCCGCCCCCCACGACGAGCAGCGGCCCCGAAAGCAGACCGCCCGCCGTGCCGCCGCTCCGGTAGAGCGTCGTCTTGAACTGGTACCCCTTGCCGAGCCCCGAGAGCGCCGCCGCCGTCGAAAACGTCTTCGAGACGGAGGCGATCGTCAACGCCTGGCCCGCGTTGAGACCGAAGAGGAGAGGACGATCGCCCGCTTCCTCCGCGATCGCGATCGAGACTCCCGACAGGGGGGCCGGCGGCTTCCGCGCCGCCCGTTCCAGGGCCATGCGGAGTTCCTCGCCCCGAGCGGCGGAAGAGCCCGCCATAAGAGCCCAGACGGAAATCAGGAACCCCGGAACGCCTCGATGTTTCATGATTTTGGAGGAAAGACCGAACACCAAAGGATTATAGACGAGAGACGCCACGGGGGAAAGGAAAATCCCCCTTCTCCGGGTGGCTCGCCGTCGTCGTCGCGCGCTGCTAAAATCGCCTGTTGCGTTTCGACGAGGCATCCCGCGTTCTGGAAATCTCCGTCCGGGAACTGGTGGAAGAGGAGGAAGTCTTTCACCGGGTCGGCTTCGAGCGCAGCCAGGCCTGGCGCCGACTCGCGCTCGGCGGCGAAGCCCACCGGCGCGTTCAGGGGGCGAGGTTCGAGCAGTTCCCCGGATACCGCTCCGAAGTTCATCTGTCGGCGGAGTTCGCCGGAGAGGGCTTCACCGCAATCCTGACCGGAAGGGTGGACGGCGCGCTCGAAGCCGAGCCGGGCGCGTGGCATCTCGAGGAATACAAGACGTGCGCCTTCTCCTCCGACGGGAAACCCGTTTTCCCTCCGGAGCGGGAGCGGGCCGCGCGGCGCCAGCTCTCCGCCTACTGCCTGCTCTGGGAACGCTCCGGCCTCGGCGCCGCCCGCGGAGCGATCGTCCTGATCGACGGCGCGGGCCGATACGAGGAGAAGCGCGGCGCGGCATTTCAAGCGGAAGCAGCGGAGTCGGAGGTCCGGATGCTCCTGGCCGCGCGCGTCGCCGACCTGGACCGTTCCCGCGAAGAGCGCGAGCGCAAAGCGGCCCTCGCCGACATGCTCCCCTTTCCCTTCCCGTTGATCCGGCCCATTCAGGAAGAACTGATGGACGCGATCCGAGGGGCGGTCGAAAGCTCCCGGCATCTCCTCGCCCAGGCGCCAACGGGCTCGGGAAAGACCGCGGCCGCGCTGCACGCGGCGCTCACCGAAGCGCTTCGCCGCGGCAAGAAGCTCGTCTTCCTGACGGCGAAGACTCTCCAGCAGAACCTCGTGATCGAGACCCTCGGACGGATGAACGCGGGAGACTTCCGCGTCCTCTGGATGCGATCGAAGGAGCGGATGTGCGCCAACGACCGCGTCCTCTGCCACGAGGAGCACTGCGCCTACGCCTTCGACTATCCGTTGAAGATGGAACGTTCCCGCATCCTCCCCCGGCTCCTCGACCGGTATCCGATCCTGACGCCCGAGGCGGTCTTCGCTGAGGCGCGATCCGATGTCGTCTGCCCTTTCGAGGTCGAGATCGAGCTCGCCTCCCGCGTGGACGTGTTCGTGGGGGACTACAACTACGTCTTCGAGCCGGTGACGGCCCTGGCCGCCTTTTCCGCCGACGCGCTCCGGGAGTGCGTCCTCGTCGTCGACGAGGCCCACAATCTTCCGGACCGGGCCCGCCAGATCTACTCGCCGGAGCTGCACGAGAAAGACGTCGCGGTCCTCGAGAATCGCGCCGCGCTTTCCCCGGGCGAAGTGTGGTCGCGGCTGGGCGAGTCGCTCGGGGAGCTCAAGGGGCTCCTCGCCCGATGGGGAGCCGAGCTCGAAGAACCGGAGACGATCGCGGAAGCGCATTTCTCGGAGGAGGACTACGACGCGTTCCTCACCCGATGGGACGCGGCGATGGTGGCCTACTTCGAGTGGAAACGGGAAACGGAGGACGTGTCGGAGGACGATCCGGTGCTGGCGCTCCATTTCGCCGTCGTCCGTTTCGGCCTCGTGCTCCGCTTCGCCGCCGGCAAGCACGACTTCGCGCGCGTCGTCGAACGGACGGCCGCGGGCTGGAAGGCGTCGCTCGTCTGCCTCGATCCTTCCCGCGCGCTCGCGCCAACGTTGAACGCCGCGTCCTCGGTCGTGCTCCTCTCGGCGACCCTCGAACCCTTCGAGGTCATCCGGCGTCTCACGGGTCTGGCGGCCGGCAGGACCGATCGCGTGGGTCTTCCTCCCCCGTTCCCGCGCGAGAACCGGCGCGTGGTCCTGGTCCCGTCCGTCCGGACGACGTTCTCCTCCCGCGAGCGCAACTACGAAAAGATCGCGGGTCTCCTGGCGCGGATGGCGGACGCCCACGCCGGCAACGACCTCGCGCTCTTTCCGTCATACCGCTTCCTCCGCGAAGTCTCCGCCCGCCTCCCGCCGATGCGGGGGCGCGTCATCGAGCAGCGGGAAAGGCTCACCGACTTCGAGAAGAAGGAGATCCTCGATGCGCTCGAGACCCCCACGCCGGAGGGGCTCCTTTTCCTCGCGGTCGCGGGAGGAATGTACGCCGAGGGCGTCGACTACCCGGGCGAAAAGCTCTCGGGGGTCTTCATCGTCTCTCCTTCGCTCCCGCAGGTCTCCTTCGAGCGCGAGCTCCTGAAGCGCTACTTCGACGACCAGGACGAGTCCGGGTTCGAGTTCGCCTACATCCATCCGGGCATGACCCGCGTGATCCAGGCGGCCGGGCGGCTGATCCGCTCGGAGACGGATCGCGGCGTCGTGGCGCTTCTCTGCCGGCGATTCGTGGAGGACCCCTACCGGCGCTATCTGCCCCGCGACTGGTACGACGACGAGCCGGAGGAGCTCGTCTCGCGCGACCCGGAGCGTTCCGTGCGAGAATTTTTCGAATCGGGAGGAGGCCGTCGATGAAGCACGCCCCCGGGAAATGATCGAGCTCTCGCCGTCTCCGCGCCTCACGGTCGACTCGCTGACCCGGGATGACGATGGGCGGGTGCTCCTCGTCCGGCGGGGGCGTCCTCCGTTCGAGGGGCGATGGGCTCTCCCCGGGGGATTCGTCGAGTACGGCGAGACGACGGAGAAGGCCTGCATTCGCGAAACGCGCGAGGAGACGGGCGTCGAGATCGAGATCGAAGGCCTCCTCGGCGTCTACTCCCGGCCCGACCGCGATCCCCGGGGCCATACCGTCACGGCGGTCTACCGCTGCCGCGCCATCGGCGGCGAGCCCGAGGGCAGCGACGACGCCGCGGAAGCCCGATGGTTTTCTCCCGACGAGATCGCGGAGCTCTCCTTCGCGTTCGACCACGCCGAGATCGTCTCGGCGCACGTCCGCAACGGATGATGGCGTTCCCGCAATTTCCCGCGACGCTCCTCCCGCACCCCCTCTTCCCGCGCACGACGGTCGTCGCGGAGTTCGCGCTGCCCAGCGGATCGTTCAAGGACCGCGGCGCCGCGGCCGTCGTCGCCGCCGCGGCCGCGCGCGGCGCGCGCGCGGTCTCGCTCGACTCCTCGGGAAACGCGGGGCTCGCGGTGGCGATGGCCGCTTCGCGGGCCGGCCTCGCCGCCGTAATTCGCGTGGCGTCGATCTCTCCCGTCAAGGAAGCGCTGCTCGAAGCCGCGGGCGCCCGAATCGAGAAGTTCGCCACGCGCGCCGACGCGGTGCGCGCCTGCGAGGACGACCGCGACTCCTACGACGCGAGCCACGTCCGCAACCCGCTCTTCCGCGAGGGAGTCGCGACGCTCGCGGCCGCCTGGCGGGCCCTCGCTCCCCTGCCCGGAACGATCTTCCTCCCGCTCGGCAACGGGTCGCTCCTCCTCGGCCTGTTCGACGGCATTTCCCGGCTCGTCCAGTCCGGGGACGCTGACCGGATGCCGCGGCTCGTCGCCCTGCAATCGGAACGATGCGCGCCGATCGCGCGTCCCTCGGATCCCGGCGACGGCCGGACGATCGCCGACGGATGCGCGATCCTCGCCCCGCGCGCCGCGCCGCAGATCCTCGAAGCCCTCGCCCGCACGGGAGGGATGGCGATCGCCGTCTCCGAAGAGGAAATCGAGGAGGCGTGGAGAGCCGCCTGGCGCGACGGCTTCCCGATCGAGCCGACTTCCGCCCTCGCCTTCGCCGGCCGCGCGCGCACGGGAGAAATCGGCGACTGCGCCATCGTCGCGACGGGATCGGGTCTGAAATCGCCTCCCCGCGTTCGGCGGGGCCCTCGGTAGAATGTTCCCGATGCACGGAAGAGAGGAAACGGCCGCGGTCGAGACCGACGTCCTCGTCATCGGCGGCGGCGTTTCCGGATCGGCCACCGCGCTCCTCCTTCGGCGCCGTCTCCCCGGCGCTCGCATCATCGTCGTCGAAAAGAATGCCGCCTTCGACCGGAAGGTCGGAGAGTCGACCGTCGAGATCAGCTCTTTCTTCCTCGCCCGCATCCTGAAGCTCTACGACTATCTTTCGCGGGAGCAGCTCCCCAAGCAGGGGTTCCGTTACTGGTTCACGAGCGACGCCGCCCGCACGCTGCGGAGCGCGTCGGAGGTCGGGCCGCGCCAGCTCGCCCGGACCCCGTCCTTCCAGCTGGACCGCCAGAAGCTCGACGAGGACCTGCTCGCCATGGCCTCGGGGGAAGGAGTCGAGATCTGGCGCCCCGCCCGCGTCGTCGCCACCACGCTCCCGGAGGACGGGTCTCCGAACGCCTTCGAGATCGAACGGGACGGGGTCCGGACGACCGTCCGGGCGCGATGGGCGGTCGATGCCAGCGGACGCGCGGCGACCTTCGCCACCATGATGGGGACACGGCGCTGGAACACCGAGCACCCCACCTCCGCCCTCTGGGCGCGGATGAAGGAGGTCGCCGACCTGGACGGCGTCGCCTGCTCGGGCGTCGATCCCGACGATCCGTGGTTCCGCGCGGTGCCGGCGTCGCGAAGGCTCGCGACGAACCATTTCGTCGGTCACGGGTACTGGTGGTGGTTCATCCCCCTGAAAAACGGCGACACGAGCGTGGGGATCGTGTGGGACAAGCGATTCGTATCGGCGCCCGGGGGAAGTCTCGAGGAGCGGTTCCGGAGCTTCGCGGCGCGGAACCCGCTCGTCTCCGAGATGCTCCGGAAGGCCTCGATCCGGGACGGCGACATCAAGGGGTACGGACACCTCCCCTATTTCGTCGATCGGATCTGCGGACGCGGATGGGTGGCCGTCGGGGACGCCGCCGGGTTTCTCGATCCCTTTTACAGCCCCGGTCTCGACCACCTCTCGTTTTCGGCCGTCGATCGCGCGGCGCTCATCGAGAAGGATCTCGCGGGCGGCGGCGTCTCCGACGCCGAGCTCGCCGAGTCGAACCGCGTCTTTTCCCAGTTTTTCCGGTATTTCTTCCAGGCGATCTACAAGGACAAGTACGTCTTCATGGGTGACTACGACCTGATGACGGCCTCTTTCCTCCTCGACACCGCGGGCTACTACTTCGTCGCGGTCTGGCCCGCGTACAAGAAGTCGTTCGCGACCCTGCGCGTGCCACCCTTCGGCGATGCGGCGGCCTGGGTCGGATTCCTGCCGATCCGCTTCTACACGCGCCGGCTCGTGCGAATCGCCGAGCGCCGGCTCGCGCTCGGTACCTACGGGAAGCGGAATGCCGGGCGGCGACCCCGACTCGTCGGCTTCTCGCTCGGCGCCGCCAACGCCTGGATGTTCATCCTCGGGCTCGCCTTCTGGGGGCGGGCGGAAATCGAGCACGCGGTCTCGGGAGCGGAGATCCTCCTCCGGCGCCTCCGCCGGTTGCTCTACCGCGACCTCGCGGATGTCGGCGCCGCCTTCCGGCGCCCCCCTTCCCTCGCGCTCCGGGACGTCCTCCAGGGGAATTTTGCGCCGCTTCGGTCCGCCGCCCCGTTTCACCGTCGGAAGTCTCGGCCGGTCGGGTCGTCCTCCTGACTCCTCCCGAGGTCTCCGCCCGGCTCGAAGAGATCGGCCAATTGCTCCGCCTCGGCAGAGAGAACGAATTCAAGGTCCGCGCCTACGCCAACGCCGCGAAGGCGATCGCGGGGTTTCGGGGAGACCTCGCTTCCGCCCTCGCGGACGGAACGCTCCGGAACGTTCCCGGCATCGGCGCGGCGATTTTCGAAAAGATCTCGACGCTCGTGAACGAAGGCCGCCTTCCGTACCTCGAAGAGCTGCGCGCGCGGTTTCCGGCGTCGCTCGCGGCGCTCTACCGCGTCCCGGGGCTCGGGCCGAAAAAGGTCGACGTCCTGCGGGAGAAGCTCGGCGTCCACTCGCTCGAGGATCTCGAGGCCGCATGCCGGGACGGCCGCGTCGCCGCCCTTCCGGGCTTCGGCCGGGCAACCCAGGCGAAGATCCTCGCCGGGATCGCCGTCGCCGCCGAGGCCCGGCAGGCCCGGCCCTTCGCCGAGGCCGCCGCCCTCGCGGTTCGCCTGCGGGATCTACTCGCCGACTCGGGGCTCGCGGATTCCGTCGCGATCGGCGGCGAGATCCGGCGGGGGACCGAAACGGTCGGCGACGTCGTCCTCGTCGCCGCGGCGAAGGACGCCGATCCCCTTCTCGATTTCTTCCTGTCGCTTCCGGGATCCGAAGAGAATCCGTCCCGTGACGGGAGCCGCGCCTCGGCCCGCTTTGCGGGAGGAATTCCCGTCGAGCTCCGCGTGGCTCCGCCTTCCGCATGGGGGGCGGCCGTCGTCGAAGCGACGGGATCGGATGGTCACGTGGCGCGGCTGCGCGAGCGGGCGGCGGCGATGGGCGTCCCGTTCTCGAAGCACCGGTCGGAAGAATCGCTGTATCGCGCGCTCGACCTCCCGGCGATCGCCCCCGAGCTCCGCGAGGATCGCGGCGAGCTCGAAGCCGCCGACGGCGGCTCTCTTCCCCGCCTGATCGAAGAGGAGGACATCCGCGGGCTCTTCCACGTCCACACGACCGAGTCGGACGGCGCCGACACCCTGGAGGCGATGGTCGAGGCCGCGTCCCGGCTCGGCCTGTCCTACGTCGCGATCACCGACCACTCGAAGATCGCCGGCTACGCGCACGGCCTCGACGAGCGCCGCGTCGAGATCCAGCACGCGGCGATCGACGCCCTCCAGAAGCGCTACCCGAAGCTCCGGATCTTCAAGGGCACGGAAGCGGACATCCTGCCGGACGGCGCGATCGATTTCGGCGACCGCTTCCTCGAACAGTTCGACATCGTCGTGGCCTCCGTCCACTCGCGCTTCGACCTTCCCGAGAAGGAGCAGACGCGGAGGCTCGTGCGCGCGGCGGAGAATCCGCGCGTCGCGGTCCTCGGCCACCTGACCGGCCGCCTCGTCCTGCGCCGAAGCGGAATCGCTCTGGACATCCCGCGCGTGCTCGACGCGGCGGCGGCTTCGGGCTGCGCCGTCGAGATCAACGGATCGCCCCGGCGCCTCGAGCTCGACTGGCGCTGGCATCGCGAAGCGATCCGGCGGCGCGTTCTTCTCTCGATCGGTCCCGATGCCCACGCGACGCGCGAACTCGACTACTTCCGATTCGGCGTTCGGATCGCGCGAAAAGGCTGGGTCGAGGCGGAAAACGTCCTGAACACCCGGCCGGCGAGTGCGATCGCCGCGTGGGTGCATTCTCGGCGCTGACGAAAAGGATCGCCGGGCGCGGACCGCGAATCCCCGGGTCGCGGGGCGCGACGCCTCAGGCGCCCGGAGTCTTTTTTTCGGGAAAGTTCTCCTGGATCCACCGCTGCTTGTTGCGAGTCCACTGGGCTTCCGCCGCTTTTCGATTCGCCTCCGCAGCCTTCTGGCGGCGATCGTCCTCGGTCGGGGGGGCCGCCGCGGGGGCGGGAGTCGGGTCGGCGGATTGGCTCATGGCCGCGGATTCTAGCAGGATGGCGATGAGTCCCGGGAGGTCTCCGCCGGGACTCCGTCAGACGCGGACGAGCGATTCCCGGCGCGTCGCGAGGACGGTCAGCGCGACGATCGCGAGGAGGATTCCGTTGACGACGAGGACCGCCGTCGCCGAATAGCGGGCGGCGAAGATTCCCGCGACGAGATTGCCGAGAGGCATCGCTCCGCGAAAAGCGAGCGTGTAGACGGAAACGACCCGCCCCCGCAGCTCGTCCTCCACCAGGAGCTGCACGAGCGACGTGAAGATCGCGAACACGACGACGAGACCCGCTCCCGCGAGGAAGAGCAGGATGCCGGAGAGGAGGAGCGTGCGCGACAGCGCGAAGGCGACCATCACGATTGCGAAGACGACCTGCGCCGAGATCGCCGTGAGCGCCTTCCGCCGGAAGTTGCCGAGCGTCGCGACGGTCAGGGCGCCGACGACGGCTCCTCCGCCGAAGCACGCGAGAAGGATGCTGTATCCCCTCGCGCCGATCGCGAAGATGTTCTTGGCGTACACGGGGAGAAAGGTCACGAGCGGCATCGAGAGGAAGCTCCCCGCGAACGAGAGAAAGACGAGCGACATGAGCGTCTTGTCGTGGAACACGAACGAGACCCCCGTCTTCAGGCTCTCGAGCACCGGGGGATGGCTCGACTTGCGCACGTACCGGCTCTTGACCACGAGGAGGGCGGCGATCACGACGAAAAAGGAAAGGCCGTTCAAACCGAAGCAGGCCGCGGCCCCGAGGCTCGCGAAGGCGAGGCCCGCGAGCACGGGACCGATCACCCGCGCGAGGTTGAACTGGATCGACTGGAGCGCGATCGCGTTCGGCACATCCTCCTTGTCCACGAGCGTGGGGACGAGCGCCTGGTAGGCCGGACCCCCGAAGGACTGCGCGAACCCCGTGAGGAACGAGAGCACGAGGATCTGCCAGACCTGCACGAGGTGGAAGACGATGAGCGCCGCGAGAATGAAGGCGTTGGTGAGCTGAACGACCTGGGATCCGAGGAGGATCTTCCGGCGATCGCGCCGATCCGCGAAGACGCCCCCCAGGAGCGAAAAGAGAAGGAACGGAACTTCGCCGAGGAAAGCGTCGAGGCCGAGCCAGAAGGCCGAGCCGGTAATCGTCAGGATGAGCCAGTTCTGCGCCACTTCCTGCATCCACGTCCCGCACGAGGAAGTGAACGCGCCCGCCCAGAGGAGCCGGTAGTCGCGGTAGCCGAAGGCCCGAAACGTCCGGCGCAGCCGGGAGGTGGGAGGCCCGGGCGCCCCGAATTCCTTTTGTTCGGGGTTTCGTGTAATTTCCATCGTTCGAAGGAACTATACGTGAAACATTCGCGCTGGTTCACCGCCGGTCTCACCTTCCTCGCGATCTCGCGCGCGATCCCGGCGCAGACGCCCGACCCCGTCGCCGACCACGGCGCGGCGGCCCTGCGGCGCTCCCTCCTGCAGCTCTCGACGACGGCCTCGTTTCTCCAGGTGACCGCCCATCCCGACGACGAGGACGGTGGGCTCCTGACGATGCTCGCCCGCGGGCGCGGCGTGCGCGTCGGGCTCGTGACGCTGACGCGCGGCGAAGGCGGGCAGAACAAGATCGGCCCGGAGCTCTTCGACGCCCTCGGGGTGACCCGCACCGAAGAACTGCTGGCTTCGGACCATTTCTACGGCGTGGAGCAGTTCTTCACGCGCGCCGTCGATTACGGGTTCTCGAAGACTCTCGCGGAGGCGCTCCAGAAGTGGCGGTTCGCCGAGAAAGACGGGGGACCGATCGTCGGCGATCTCGTGCGCGTCATCCGCCGCTTCCGTCCGGACGTGCTCGCGGCGCGGTTCTCGGGCACCCGGCGCGACGGCCACGCCCACCACGAGGCATCGTCGATCCTGGCGCGCGCGGCCTTCGAGGAGGCGGGAGATCCCGCGAGGTTCCCCGAGCAGATTCGCGAAGGGCTCCTCCCCTGGAAGCCCCGAAAGCTCTACGTCGGCGTCGTGCGGGCGAATGAAGACTGGACGGTCACGGAAGACGTCGGCGCCTTCGACCCGTTGCTCGGGCTCTCCTACGCCCGCCTCGCGTGGGAGGGGCTCTCGCGTCAGCGCACGCAGGGCGTCGGCCAGGTTCAGCCCGATCCCGGCCCCCGTCCCGACTACTACAAGAGAATCGACGGGACTCCGGCGGCCGCGGTGCTCGACGCCGCCGGCAAGGTCGAAGCGCCTTTCCGGGAGGGAAAGGCGGCGGCCATCGAGAGAGGATTCTTCGACGGCGTCGAGACGAGCCTTCCGGGGCTCGCTTCGCGGCTCGGCCCCGCGGAGAAGAGCGTGCCGTTTCTCCGGCCCGCGCTGGCGGAATTCGAGCGCGCGATCGGCGACGCTTCCTCCCGTTTCGACGCGGCCCGCCCGGAAAAGTGCGCCGAGCCCCTCGGGAGGGCCCTGGCGATCCTGACCCCGCTGATCGGGCGCGTCGAGGCTTCGCCTCTCGCCCCTCCGGACAAGGCGTTCCTCCGATTCGCGCTCGAGCGGAAGCTCGAGGAGCTGCGGGGGGCGATGAGCCATTCTCTTTCCCTCCTCCTGACGGCGAGGCTCGAGCCCGAGAAGGAGCCGGGCTCACCGTTCCCGGGCTTCCGCTTCGCGGTCGAAACGGCGCGCGTCGCGGTGCCCGGGCAGACCTACACCGTCTCGGTGTCGCTTGCGAACCGTTCGGCCCTTCCGGTGAAGATCCTCGAATCAACGCTCGTCGCCCCGCCGAGGTGGAAGATCGAAGCGATCGCTCCCGCGGCGGCCGCGGACCTCGCCCCGAACCAGGCCTCCCGGGCGCTCTTCCGCGTGACCGTCCCGGAAGACGCCGAGGTGACCGCGCCCTTCTGGCGCCGAAGCTCCCTCGAAGACGCGATCTATGCCGTGGACGAGCCGTCGCGGATCGGCGATCCTCTTCCCGGGTTCCCCCTCCGGGCGCGCGTTCGCTACTCGGCCGCGGGAGCGGAGAACGCCATCGGCGCCGTCGTCCAGACGCGAACGATCGATCCGTTGCGGGGAGAGATCGCCCGCGAGCTGGCGGTCGAACCCGCGCTGTCGGTGCGGCCGGGCCCGCCGCTCGCCGTCGTTCCCCTCTCGCGGCTCGGAAAGGAGAGCGTGGCGATCGAAGTCGCGGTCTCCGCGCAGGGTTCGGCACCCCGGTCGGGAAATGTCACCCTCCAGGTCCCGGCCGGCTGGCCCGTCCCGGCGCCGCTTCCCTTTTCGGTCGGGCCCGACCGGCCTTCTGCGGGCGTCCGGTTCGACGTGAGTATCCCGGCGGGAACCCGCGCCGGGGTCTACCGTGTTCGCGCGTCGGCCGACGGGCGGGATCGCACCCTCGATTTCATCGAGCATCCCGACATCGGTCCCTTCTTTTTCCTCAAGGCCGCCGAAACGCGCGTCGTGGTCCTCGATCTCGCCGTCCCGCCGCGCCTGTCGATCGGATACGTGCGTGGCGCCGAGGATTCGATCCCGGAATTCCTGCAGCAGCTCGGGATCGACGTTCACCTCCTGAACGCGGAGGATCTCGAGAAGGGAGACCTTTCCCGCTTCGCCACGATCGTCACGGGCCCGCGCGCCTACGACGTCCGCGAGGACCTGCGGCGCGCGAACCCGCGTCTGCTCGACTACGCCCGCGCCGGCGGCCGGCTCGTCGTCCAGTACAACAGCAACACCCGCGGGTTCAACGCGGGCGACTACTTTCCGTCCCCCGCGAAGTTCCCGGACGAGAATCAGCGCGTGACCGTCGAGGACTCCCCCGTCGAGATGCTTTCGCCGGAGAACGCGCTGTGGAAGCGGCCGAACGCGATCACGGCGCGCGATTTCGAGGGCTGGGTCCAGGAACGGGGGCTCTACTTCCTCGGCGAATGGTCGAAGGACTACGTTCCGCTCCTTTCGATGCACGACCCGGGCGAAGCTCCTCTCCAGGGAGGGCTGCTCGAAGCGAAGGTCGGGAAGGGGACGTACGTTTTCACGGCGGAGTCGTGGTTCCGCGAGCTTCCCGAGGGCGTGCCCGGAGCGATCCGGATCTTCGTCAACCTGATCTCGCCGCCTTCCGTCCCTTGAACGAGCTGCGCCGCGAGATCGGCCTGTGGCGCGGCGTCGCGCTCAACATGATCGACATGGTCGGCATCGGGCCCTTCATCACGATGCCCCTGATCCTCTCGGCGATGGGCGGCCAGCGCGCGATGCTCGCCTGGCTCATGGGAGCGCTGCTCGCGATCTCCGACGGGCTGGTGACGGCCGAGCTCTCGGCCGAGCTCCCCGCTTCGGGCGGCTCTTACGTGTTTCTCCGCGAAGCCTACGGCGCGATGCGGTGGGGGCGCCTCGTCTCCTTTCTCTTTCTCTTCCAGATCCTCTTTTCCGCCCCCCTCTCGATCGCCTCGGGGGCGAAGGGCTTCGCGAGCTACCTGACCTTCGTCTTTCCCGCCATCACCTGGAGCGGAGGCGCGATCGCCGCGACCGCCGCCCTCGGATTGACGCTTCTCCTCTTCCGCCGCACCGGTTCGATCGGAAAGCTCTCGATCCTCCTCTGGGCCGGAGTTCTCGCGACGATCGGGATCGTGATCGCGGCCGGACTCCCCCACCTCCAGGCGTCGGCCTTCGCATTCTGGCGGGCGCCGCGATACGACGGCAGGGCGGGGTGGACGGGGCTCGGAACCGCCCTCATTTTCGCGGTCTACGACTATCTCGGCTACTACAACATCTGCTACATCGGCGACGAGGTCCGGGAGCCGGAGAAGACGATCCCGCGGGTCATCGTCATCTCGATTCTCGCGATAGCGGTCATCTACATCCTGATGAACGCCTGCCTCGTCTCGGTTCTCCCGATGGGGAAGGCGATGACGTCCGAGCACGTCTTCAGCGACTATCTCGACGTCCTCCTGGGCGCGCGGGGTTCGCGCATCGTGTCGATCCTGATTCTCTGGACGGGGCTCGCTTCCGTCTTCTCGCTGATGCTCGGCTACTCCCGCATTCTCTACGCGGCCGCCCGCGACGGAAACTTCTTCCGGATCTTCGGCCGGCTCCATCCCACGCAATCCTTCCCCTACGTCGCCCTCCTCGCGCTCGGCGCCGTCGGCGCGATCTTCTGCCTCCTGCCGCTTCCCGCGGTCATCAAGTCGATCGTCTCGATCCGGGCGATCATCCCGTTCATGGCCCAGATCGCCGGCTCCGTCGTTCTCCGCGTCCGCGACCCGGAGCGCCGCCGGCCGTTCAGGATGTGGCTCTATCCCCTGCCGGCGATCGTCGCGCTCGGGCTCTGGGGCTACGTCGTCGCGTCGCCGGAGAAGGGTTTCCAGACGGCCGGCGCGGTCGTGATGTCGGCCGGCGTCGTGTTCTTCGTCGGGCGTTCCTTCCTGCTGAAGCAATGGCCCTGGGCCCGCCGCGCCGCCTGATCGCGGTCGTGCTGCTGGCGGCCGCCGCGGGCGGGTGCCCGAAGAGCGGAGACCCCGTCGAAGTGGCCGTCCGCTCGCTCGCCCGCTCGGCGAGCGAGCGCGACGCTCCGGCGATCGTCTCGCTCCTCTCGCCCTCCTTCCAGGCCGCCGACGGCGCCTCCCGCGGCGACGTCGAGCGGGAGATCCGCCGGCTCTTTTCGGCCTACTCGGCCGTCGACGTCCGGGTCGCGGACCTCGCGATCGAGCGATTTCCCGACTTCTCGCTCGCCCGGTTTCGCGTCGATTTTCGCGGGACCGCTCGACGGGTCGGAGGGCTCGAATCGCTGCTGCCGCCGTCCGCGCGATACCGGTTCGAGCTGCGCTTCAAACCTCCGGGCCCGCGCGCGAAGATCGAAAACGCGTTCTGGGAGGAGCTCCGTTGACCCGTTCCAGGATCAGGCGCGGCGCAGAAATCCGCCGGGAAGCGAAAGCCCGCCGTCGATCGTGAGACACGCGCCCGTGACGTATTCGGCGGCGGGGCCGCAGAGATAGACCGTCGCCGCGGCCACCTCCTCGAGCGTCGCGAGCCGGCGGGCCGGGATCGTCGCGACGAGCTTCTCCTGCGTGGCGGCGTCGGCGAAGTTCAGATTGGCGGCCGCCCCCTGCGTCACCATGATCCCGGGCGAGATCGCGTTGACCCGGACGCCCCGCGCGCCCCACTCGGCGGCGAGGGTCCGCGTGATCGAAAGCACGCCCGCCTTTGCCGCGGCCGAGTGGACGAGGCCGGGCATCCCCGTCTCGGCATAGGTGGCGATCACGTTGACCATGCAGCCGCGTCCCCTTTCGAGCATCCGGCGGCCGACGGCGGAGGAGCAGAACCAGGTCCCGTGGAGGACGATCTCGACGACCGCGCGGAATCCGTTGGGGGACAGCTTCTCCGAAGGCACCAGGAAGTTGCCGGCGGCGTTGTTGATCAGGATTTCGATCGGACCGAGCTCCCGCTCCGCCCGCGCGACGGCCGCCTCGACGGCTTCGGGATCGCGCACGTCCCCGGCGATCCCGAGCGCCCGGGCGCCCCGCCCGCGGAGCTCCTTCTCCATCCCTCCGACGTGCTCTTCGGAGCGGGAGAAGATCGCGACCGCGTGCCCCGCTTCGGCGAGCGCGAGGGAGACGGCCCGCCCGAGCCCGGTCCCTCCGCCGGTCACGAAGGCCGTCCCCGGTCCGGCGCTTGCGGTGGCGTGGGATTCGCTCATGGTTTCTGGCCCTCCGGCGGCCGGGGCTTCGGCGCCTTCATGGGATCTTATCGTCCGCCGCGATCTTCTCCTCCGGGGGAGGTTCGAGCGAGGCGAGCGTCCCGGTCGAGATCGCCGCGCGGATCTCCGCCATCCAGGCCAGGTAGAAGAAGACGTTGTGCACGGAGATCAGGACGGGCGCCGTGATGTCGTTCAACACGAAGAGATGGCGCAGGTACGCTCGGGAATGGCGGCGGCAGACGGGGCAGCCGCACCGCGGGTCGAGCGGAGAATCGTCCTCGCGGAACCGGGCGTTCTTGATCGCGACCGGACCCGCCTTCGTGAAGGCATGCCCCATCCGGCCGTTTCGCGTCGGAAGGACGCAATCGAAGAGATCCACCCCGGCGCGGACGCCCCGCAGGAGGTCCGCGGGAGTGCCGACGCCCATGAGATACCGCGGCTTCGCGCGCGGCAGGATGGCGCAGGTCGCGGCCGTCACCCGGTCGATTTCCTCCTTGCGCTCCCCCACCGCGACGCCGCCGATCGCGTTCCCGGGGAAATCGAGCGCGGCGATCTCGTCGGCGGACCGCCGCCGGAGCCCGTCGTCGGTTCCTCCCTGCACGATGCCGAAGAGCGCTCCGGGCCCGTTCCACGCGCGCCGACAGCGCTCGGCCCAGCGCGAGGTGCGGGCCACGGCTTCCTCGACTTCCGGCCGCGGGGCCGGGAGAGCCGGACAGACGTCGAGGCACATCGCGATGTCGGTCCCGAAGGCCCCCTGCAGCTCCATCGCCTTTTCGGGAGTCAGGTTCGCCTCCGTGCCGTCGAGATGCGACCGGAACCGCACGCCCTCTTCTTCGACGACGCGCTGGGCGGCGAGCGACATGACCTGGAAGCCCCCCGAGTCCGTGAGGAAGCCCCCCTTCCAGCCGGTGAAGGCGTGCAGGCCGCCGGCCCTGCGAATCCCGTCGAGCCCGGGGCGCAGAAGGAGGTGGTAGGTGTTGGCGAGGATCAGGCCGCAGCCCCACGACTCCAGGAGGTCGAAAGAGACACCCTTGACCGCGCCGAGCGTTCCGACCGGCATGAACGCTGGCGTCTCGACCGTCCCGCGGGCCAGCGCGAGGCGCCCTAACCGTGCGTCGGAGCTCGGATCTTCGGCGGCGATCGCGAAGAATGGCGGCGGAGTTTCCAAGCGCGCCGAGACTAGCACCGAATGCGGTTGACGCCCGTGAGGTCGGGTGATACGTTCGCCCCGCTTTGGGGGGTGGATGCCAAATCTCGGTAAAAAATTCGAATGCTTCAGCTGCCGGGCGAAGTTCTACGATCTCGGGAAGCCCGATGCGATCTGTCCCAAGTGCGGCGCCAACCAGCGCGACGCCCGAAACGCGGAAGAATCCGCGGTGGCGGCGCCTCGTCCCCGCCGGATGGCGCCCATCGTCGTCGCCCCGGACGAAGGGGGCGACTTCGAGGATCATTCGCACGACGACGAGGAAGAAACCGCCGATCACGCCGGCTACCCCGAAGAAGAGTTCGAAGACGAGGAGCCCCCGCTCGAGACCCACGAGCGCGAGGAAGAAGAAGACTTCTAGACCGCTTCCCACCTACCTGGGTCTCGGCAGCAACGTTGGAAACCGCCCGGCTCACCTTCGCCGCGCTCTCACCGCGATCGAAGCCGTCGCGCCGATCGTGCGGCGCTCGTCCCTCTTCGAAACCGAGCCGGAGGGCGGCGTCCCGCAGCGTCCGTTCCTGAACGCCGTCGTCGAGATCCGGACCCCGCTTGCCGCCGAGGGGCTCCTCGAGGCCATGGCCGGAATCGAAAACCGCGGCGGCCGCGTCCGGACCGTCCCCAACGGCCCGCGCACGATCGACATCGACCTCCTGGATGTCCGCGGCGAGCGCCGGCGATCCCCGCGGCTGACCCTCCCGCACCCGCGCCTGCACCGCCGACGGTTCGTCCTCGAGCCCCTTGCCGAGATCGCGCCGCGCTGGCGCCATCCGCGGCTCGGCGCAACCGCGCGCCAGCTCCTCGCCCGCCTTCCGGGCTGAAACTCGCGCCCTTCCCGCTGCGAGCGTCGAGCGGCGTTAGAGCGCGCCCCACTTTTCGAGGTCGCGCCGGGCGTCCGCCTGGATCCGCGCGTCTTCGACCAGATGATCCGGATGGGGAGCGGCGCCGAGGACGGCCTTGAGCAGATCGACCGCCGCCGACTTGTCCTCGGTGAACTCATGGATGGCTTCGGCGAGAAAGAACTGGTTCACGAGATTGCCGGGAGCCGTGTCGTGGGCCTGCCGGAGATTTCGGAGCCCTTCCTCGCGATCGACCCAGCCCGTGAAAAAGACCACCTTCGGAGAGACGGCGTGCAGCCGCCCGAGCACGCGATATCCGCCGCCATCCTCCATCTTCGGGTCGATCGCGATCGTGATCCGCGCGTCGTCGCGGATCCTCGCGGCGACTCCCTGACGCACCGCCGAGAGCTTCCCGTGGACGAGCGCCCACTGGCCCCACGTCACGGCGTTCCAGAAGAAGGTCTCGGCGGAAGTCGCGTCGCCGGCGAGCGCCCGGCCGATCTCCTGCGGTTCGAGCGCGGCCGCGCGCCCCCCCGTTTTCTGGGCGGCTCTCTTTCGCTCGCCGGCCACGGCTTCCTCGGCGATCGGGAGCGTCCGCTCGTAGAGCGCGGCCTTCTTCTCCGCGGCCATTCCCGTGTACTCCGCCTTGAAATACACCGCGCGCAGGTACTTCCACCGCACGTCGCGGTTGCCGCGATCCTTCTGCATGGCGGCTTCGTAGGCGTCGAGCGCGGCGTCGATCTCGCGCGGGTCCGCGGTCTCTCCCTTCCGGGAATCCGCCCGGCGGCGGTAGTGGTCGTCCCCCGCGTTCTCCGACGAGCCCAGGTGGAGAGTCTGCATCGCGCGATCCTGCGGCGAGGGCGCCATGGGCTGCGACGGAGGCGTCGTCGTGTTCACCTGGGCGAGAATCGAGAGCATCAGGGCGCACCACATCGTCGAGGGCCTCCGCTCGGCCATTATAGGGCGTCGGTTCGGTTTGCTAGACTCCAAAAAGGGAGAAGCGATGAGCGAAGAAAAACCGGTCGAATTCAAGATGACGATCGACGAGCCGACGTCGGCGGGCCACTACGTGAACTTCGCCAACATCCTGCACAACCCGACGGAGTTCGTCATCGACTTCGGGAGAATCGTTCCCGGCCGCCCCGACGTCAAGATCCTTTCGCGCATCCTGACCACCCCCGTCCACGCGAAACAGCTCCTGAACGCGCTCGCCCAGAACATCGGCCTCTACGAACAGCAGTTCGGCTCGATCCCCGAGATCACCCTCGTGCCGCCCTCGAGCGACGCCCCCACGAACTAAAAGGACCCCTCCCCGCCGTGGCGTAATACATGATTCGCCATGATGAACGTCGCCGCGAGACGCGGGCGGTCCGCGCCCGCCCGGCTCGATGGATTACCACGCTTGCTCCTCCGCGTCAGCCACCCACGACGAGGCGCGGCCAGACGGGGTGGAAGACGGATCCGGCCGGGCCGCCGGCGGGCAAGGCGTACCGGTGGCGTACGTCGCGCCCGGCGGCGGCCCGGCCGGATCCGTATAACGCCCCGTATGGTCCGTGCTTGCCTGCTAGCGAAGGAGGATGCCGCCGCCCAGCACGACATCGCCGTCGCAAAACACGGCCGCCTGACCTGGGGCAATGGCGCGGACGGGGCGCTCGAACGCGATGCGAGCGCTTCCTCCCGAGGCCGGGAAGACGGTCGCCGGCGTCTCCTCCCCCCGATGCCGGATTCGGACTGTCGCCGCGACGGGCCCGTCCGGGGGGTCGATCGACGTCCACCGGACCTCTCCCACCCGCGCGCTCGTGGCGAAGAGGTCTTCGACCGCGCCCAGCTTCACGTCGCCCGCTTCCGGATCGATCGAAGTGACGTAGCGGCGATCTCCGAACGCGGCGCCGAGACCCCTCCTTTGCCCGACCGTGAAGCGGTGGATTCCGCCGTGCTCCCCGATCGCTTCCCCGCCGGGCGCGACGAAGCGCCCGTGCGCGGGGAGCGCGACTCCGAGAGACGTGCTCTGGCGTTCGACGAAATCCGCGGCCGTCTCCTCCCGGGGGACGAAGCAGATCTCCATCGATTCCTCCTTGTCGGCGGTCGGAAGGTCGGCGCGGCGGGCTTCCGCCCGGACCTCCGCCTTCGTGAGCGCGCCGACGGGAAAGAGGGCTCGCTCGAGCTGCTCCCGTCCGAGGTCGTAGAGAAAATAGGACTGGTCTTTGCGCTCGTCCACGCCTTTCCGGAGGATCGGGCGCCCGGTGTCGTCCCGGTCGATCCGGGCGTAATGGCCGGTCGCCACCGCCTCGCAATCGAACGCCGCCGCCCGATCCCGCAGGGAAGCGAACTTGACGTGCGTGTTGCAGCGGGAACACGGGATCGGCGTCGTGCCGCTCGCATAGGACCGGACGAAGGGGGCGACGACTTTTTCCCGGAATTCCTCTTCCAGGTTCAGAACGTAGTGGGGAATTTCCAGTTTCCAGGCGACGCGGCGTGCGTCCGCCAGATCGTCCAGCGTGCAGCACCGGCCGCTCCGACCCTTCTCCGCGCCATGGTCCCACAGCTGCATCGACAGGCCGATCACCTCGTGCCCCTGCTCCTTCAGCAGGAGCGCGGCCACCGAGGAATCGACCCCGCCCGACATCGCCACCGCGATCCGCATCGGGCCATAGTAACAAGGTCCGGAAGGTCGAGGCGCCCGCAGGATCGTCGGACCCGCAAACGGCGCGTATCGGCCCGCACACACGACGAGGCGCGGCCAGACAGGGTGGAAGACGGATTCGGCCGGGCGCCGCCGGCGGGCAAGGCGTACCGGTGGCGTACGCCGCGCCCGGCGGCGGCCCGGCCGGTTCCGTATAACGCCCCGTATGATCCGCGCTTGCCTCCCCACGCCCGCCCGGCTCGATGGATCGCCGCGCCAGCTCGCGTTCCGTTCCTCCCGGTGAAGTCTCCCGTCGGGCGCCGGAGCGGTCGAGGGTTCAACCCGAGCCGCGGAGGCCAGTGCGCGATCAGTCTCCGGAGATTGCGCGGCTTCCCAGCGCCAACATTGAGGCGCGGCCAGACGGGGTGGAAGACGGATTCGGCCGGGCCGCCGGCGGGCAAGGCGTACCGGTGGCGTACGTCGCGCCCGGCGGCGGCCCGGCCGGATTCGTATAACGCCCCGTATGGTCCGCGCCAGCCCTCAGTCGGTGGCGGTGATGATGAGCATCAGCGTCGTCCCGCCGACTTCGAATTCCCCGTAGTTGTCGAGCATGGTCGAGTCGATCCGCTCTCCGCCGACGTAAGTGCCGTTGGTCGATCCGAGATCGAAGAGCGTCACCACGTCGTCGTCCACCTCGAGCGAGGCGTGCGCGCGGGAAATCTCCGCATCGGAAAGCGCCACGTCCGACCCCACCCTCCCGACCACGACCCGCGCCTTCTCGACGAGAAAGGTCTTTCCGGCGTCCGGACCCGCAATCACCGCGAGAGAGATCTTCTTGCCGGTCGGAAGACGCAGCGTGATGGGATGCGGAGCGGACTTGAGCGGCGCCGGCGGATATTCGCGGGTGGCTTCCCCGGCGTGCATTCGGTAGTCGGGAGGTTCAGACCGGCGCGTCTGGGTATTGTCGTTCGCCGACGCGCCGACGGGCGGAGGATTGGCCGGCAGCGAAACCGGGGAGGCGGCCGGGGAGGGGTTGAGGACCTCGAAAACGGTCTGGCACCGGGTGCAGCGAATTCGCTTCATCGGCTTGCCCTCAAACCGGGACTCCTCATAGCGGTACTTCGCCCCGCACGCCGAGCATCCGACGATCACCCGCGACCTCTTTTCATCATCATGGAGCGGGTCATTCTGCCACTGGCCGGCGGGTGCGATCAAGGACGATCTTTGCGCACGATCCGGGAGAGCGCGGCAATCACGGCTTCGACATCCTCCCGGCGGTGCTCGGGCCCGAACGAGAATCGGATCGTGCTCTTCGCCTCGGCGGGGCTCGCGCCCAGCGCCAGGATCGACGGCGAGGGGGATACCGACCCCGAGGAGCAGGCCGATCCCACCGAAACGGCGATGCCCGCGAGATCGAGCGCGATCGCGATGGCCTCTCCGGACGAGCCCGGGAATGCCAGCGCGGAGGTGTTCGGAAGGCGGGCGGTATTCCGGCCCCAGACGATCACCCGGCCGCACTCGGCGATCGCTCGCTCTTCGAAAGCGTCCCTCAGCGCGGCGATCCGGGCAGCGGAATCCCGCTCCTCCCGGATCCATCGGGCCACCTCTCCGAAGCCGACGATGCCCGCGACGTTTTCCGTTCCGCCCCGGCGGCGCCGTTCCTGGCCTCCTCCCGGAAAGAGCGCGGGGACATCGATCCCCTTCCGCGCGTAGAGGGCTCCGGCGCCCTTCGGCCCCCCGATCTTGTGCGCGGAGATCGAGATCAAGTCCGCCCCCGAGCGGGCCGAGACGGGAATCTTGCCGAGGGCAGCCACCGCATCGGTGTGGAAGATCGCCCCCCGCCCGTGAGCGATTGCCGCGAGGGCTTCCACGGGAAAGATCCCGCCGTATTCGTTGTTGGCTGTCATGACGGAAACCAGGCCGACGTCGGCGTCGATCGAACGTTCCGCCGTATCGAGATCCAATTCCCCGGACGGGAGGACGGGCAGGACGCGTAGATTCGCGCCCTGGCGCTCCCGCGATTTCGCGGGCTCGGCCACGGCGGGATGCTCGACGGCGGAAATCGCGAGGCCCTTTCGCGCCGATCCCGAGGAGGCGAAGATCGCGAGGGCGTCCGCTTCGGTCCCGCCGGACGTGAAGACGATCTCGTCCGGCTCCGAGGCTTCGAGGAGGCGGGCGACCTCCCCGCGGGCGTTTTCGACGGCCCGCCGGGCCCGTTGTCCCGCGGCGTGCACCGAGGAAGGATTTCCCCAGAATTCCTCGAGATACGGCAGCATCGCCGCGGTCGCGCGCGGATGCACCGGAGTCGTCGCGTTGTGATCGAGGTAAATCACGGTGCCGATTCTACCGGCCCGGGCCGGTTCCGGCGCGGCAACGACCGGGACGCTCCGGCTCAACGGCGGAAAAAGAAGGAATGGGAACGCCATCCCGAGGGTTAGGATCGATGATCAAGAGGCGGATATGAATCGGCGGAGAACCGTCATCGGGGTCGCTTTCGCGTTGAGCCTTCTCGTCGGGCGGTCACCCGCCCGCGCGGCGGACGATCCGCCCCGGGACGAGTCGGTCACGCCTTCGGCGGCATCCAAAGAAGAGCGGGAGTGGGCGACCGAAATCGTCGCTCCCCTCCTGACGCCCGAGGAGAAGAAGATCTACTCCGCTCTCCCGACCCCCTCGGAGCGGACGTCGTTTCGCGACGAGTTCTGGCGCCTTCGGGAGCGCGAAGGGCTTCGCCCTCCGTACGGCCCCGGTTTCCGAAGCCTCTACATGGACCGCTGGCAGACGGCCAACGAGAAGTTCGGCGGCTGGAAAGGCGACGCCGGTCGGATCATCCTCGCCCTCGGCGAGCCCGCCGACGTGATCCTCTTCGACTGCCCTTCGAGCTACCGGCCGATCGAAGTCTGGATGATGCTCCCGGCCAACGACCGCGCCGTCCCCGCGCGACTCGTCTTCTACCGCGACTTTCCGAGCGGACCGCTGAAGCTGTGGACCCCGATGCTCGGCGCGGGCGCCCTGCTGAGCCCCACCGGCGGGCGGTCGCTCTCGGACCAGACGACCGGCCGGAGCGATCTCGCGGCGGCGTACGCTTCGCGCTGCGGCAGGAACGGAATCGAAACCTGCCAGAACGAATGCGACGTCCTCTGGCCGGCGCTGATCGCGCTCGAGAGCCAGGGGGACATCGGCGCCGCGCTCGCCATGGAGAAGCTCGCCGCGCTCCCGCCGCCCCCGGAAGGCGACTGGGGCCGCTGGAAATCGCGGTTCGTGGGCGGAGGTCCGATTTCCGCTCCCCTTTCGGCACCGATGGCCGCCCCCGCGCCGCCACCGAAGGCCGAGCCCCCGGCGCCCGTGGCGCGGAAGCTCGCCTCCGCGGAAAGGAAGTCCCTCGAAGCGAAGCTGCCGGAGCGATATCGCGGCTGGCTCCGCGACGTGGACATCATCATCACGGAGCGGGAGCGGGACGTCTTCCTTCAGGTCGCCGAAGACGTCGAGCGAGACAAGTTCATCGACGAATTCTGGCGCCGCCGTTCGGTGGACAAGGACGGCATTCGCACGAACTTCCGCGACATCTTTCGCGAGAGGGTCGAATACGCGAAGGAGAACTTCAAGAACCTCAATTCGGACGCCGCCAAGATCTTCATCCTGAACGGGCCGCCCGACGCCATCATCCCCGTCGAATGTTCGGAGGTCCTCGCCCCGATCCGCATCTGGTACTACGAGCGGCTCGAGGCCCTGAAGAGCAAGGTCTATCTGATCTTCTACAAGCCGTACGGCGGAGGAGACTGGCGCCTCTGGCTTCCGATCGACGGCGTCCAGAAGCTCGGCATCAACTCGACCGGGGTCAATCTCGCCCAGGCGGAACAGAGCTGCTTCGACGCGCAGAACCTTCGAGACGCCATCGCGTTCACCAACGCCGCGCTCGGCACGGGAATCTCCGGCATGGCGGAAGCCGAGAAGATGTTCGTCCGTCCTCCCGTCGAAACGGAAGGGATCGACCGATTCCTCGGATTGACCACCCAGGTCTCGGCGCAGGCCGCCCCGCTCGCGATCGAAAAAAACGTGATCTTCCCGGAGCAGCGGGACAGCAAGATCGCGTGCGACGTCTCGCTCCTCCTTCCGCGAAAGGACCTGGCGCTGCGCGATCTGGGGGATCAGAAGTTCTACGACATCGACGTGATCGGCGAGGTCGTCCAGAACGATCGGATCCTCGACAACTTCAAATATCGCTTCGACATCCCCGCCGAGGAAGTTTCGGGCGAGCGCCTCCCGCTCACGATCCGGCGTTACCTGTACCCCGGGGACTACGAGATCCGCGTGAAGGCGGCCGACGCCAACCGAAAGGCGGAGGGACGCTTCGCGTCGGCGCTGCACGTTCCCGAGGCGCCCGACGCCCCGGCGGCGCTCGTCGCCTCTTCCGCCGCTCCGCGTCGCCCCGACCCCGCCGCGACCGACTTCCGGCCGTCCTCGATTTCCATCCTCCCTCCCGCGCGCGACATCCTGACCGGATTGCAGCGATTCGAAACCAAGACGGCGGAAGGCATCGTCGCGGTCGACTTCTATCTCGACGGAACGAAGATGATGACGCGGCAGAAGGGGCCGTTCCAGGCGGACCTGAACCTCGGCCCCCTCCCCCGCCGGCACGAGGTGAGGGTCGTCGCCTACGATTCCCGCGGACGATCCGTCGGCGAGGACGAGCTGCACGTCAACGAGGGAAGCGAATCGTTCCGGGTGAAGATCGTCTCCCCCCGCAGAGGGACCACCGCCTCGGGGCCGACGACGGTATCTGCCGACGCGACGGCGCCCGAGGGCCGTTCGATCGCGAAGATGGAGTTCTACTCGAACGAGACGAAGGTGGCGACGCTCTACCAGCCGCCGTGGCAGCAGATCGTCCCTTTCCGGACGAGCGGGTCCCTCGGTTACGTGCGGGTCGTCGCCACGCTGGACGACGGCCTCGTGGCGGAAGATCTCCGATACGTCAACGCCCCGGCGTACATCAGCGAGGTCAACGTCGACGCGGTCGAGCTGTACACCACCGTGACGCAGGGGAACCGCCCGGTGGATGGCCTGACCCAGGCGAATTTCAAGGTCTTCGAGGACGGCAAGGAGCAGCAGGTCTCCCAGTTCGAGCACGTGACGAACCTTCCGCTGACGGTCGGGGTCGCGATCGACACCTCGGCCTCGATGATCGAAAACCTCCCCGAGGCGGAAAAAGCGGCCATCGAATTCATCGACCAGACGATCGGCGAGAAGGACCGGGGATTCACGATGTCCTTCGACGATTCCCCCTACACCCTCTGCCGCCTGACCGGTAACCGGGAGCGTCTCGACCGCTCGTTCGTGGGCCTGCGCGCCGAGGGGTCGACGGCGCTCTACGACGCGGTCGTCTACGCGCTGTACCAGTTCTCCGGCGTGAAGGGAAAGAAAGCGGTCGTCGTGCTGACCGACGGCAAGGACACCACTTCGAAATACGACTTCGACACCCTCCTCGACTACGTGAAGAAAGCCGGGGTCGCGGTTTACGGCATCGGACTGAACGTCTCGAAGGGGGAATTCGAGGTGAAATCGAAGCTCAACCGCCTCGCCGAGGCCTCGGGCGGGACCACCTTCTACATCGACAGCACCAAGAGCCTCAAGGGCGTCTACCAGCAGATCAACAACGAGCTTCGGACCCAGTACCTCCTCACCTATTACTCGTCCAATCCGACGCCGGACGCGAAGTGGCGGAAGATCGACGTGAAGGTGACGCCGAAGACGCTCTCGGCGCGGACGATCTCCGGCTACTACAGCTGACGAGATCCGTCGCGAGTCGGCGGGTCACGGGTCGGGGCCACCGAAGAGAGTCACGACTCCCGAGTCGGCGCGTCGCGAGCCTGCGCGAGACCGGAGACTGGCGGGAGAGCGTGACTTCGACCGGGGCTCGCCATTTCTTACCGACTCGTCACTCGCTGGTTCGAGACCCGAGACGGTCTTCCTCCGACCCCCGACTCTCTTGTTCAGACCTCGGGGTTGACGATGCGGGCGAGAAAGCTCGGGTCTTCCCGCCAGTTCTCGTGCGTGTCGACCCGGAGGTCGAGGAAGAATTTCCCGCCGAACCGGCTTTCGCAGGAAGCCCGGGCGCGGGATCCGATCTCGCGGATCATCGAGCCCCCTTTCCCGACGAGGATGCCCTTCTGTCCCTCCCGCTCGACATAGAGTGTCGCCCGGACGACCGTCAGATCCTTGTCGGGCTCCGTTTTCAGTTCGTCCACGACGACCGCCAGCGAGAACGGCACTTCCTCGCGCGTGAGCGCCAGGGCCGGCTCGCGGATCTGCTCGGCGACTTTCTCCGCCAGCGACCCGGGGGTCGTCTCGTCGCCGGGAAAGAGCGCCGGACCTTCGGGAAGCAGACGCACGACCTCCCGGAGGAGCTCGTCGACGCCGTCGCCCGTCAGGGCCGAGATCGGGACCAGGGCGGAGAAGTTCGCCAGGCCGGCGAGCTCGCCGAGCTGCGGCAGGAGCGCGGGCTTCGAGACGCGATCCGCTTTGTTGAGGGCCGCCAGAGACGGCGCCGCATGGCGCCGGATGAGCTCGGCGATGTGCCGGTCGCCGGAGCCGCGGCGCTCGCTCGCATCAATGACCCAGAGCACGACGTCGCAGCCTTCGAGGGCATCCACCGCGTCCCGGACCATCGAGGCGTTCATGCGGTGATCCGGACGGTGGATTCCCGGCGTATCCACGAGCGTGACCTGGAACTCCGGACTCTGGACGACGCCCATCACCCGCCTGCGCGTCGTCTGCGGCTTGTCCGAGACGATCGCGACTTTCTCCCCCACCATCCGGTTGACGAGCGTCGATTTCCCCGCGTTGGGCCGTCCGACGACCGCCACCATTCCCGCCCGAAAGGGCCGCGGCGAGAGATCGGGCGGCGACAAGAGGTCGCTCGGGACCTCTCCGGCGGCCGGCGGCTTCGAGTCGGTTCCCCGGCCCGGCGGCGGCGAAGGCGGACGCGTCGCGCCGAAGCCGCCCTTCGGTGGCGAAGGCGGATCAGGCATTCTGCTCTTCCTTCTCCGAGGCGACCCCGATCGACTCCACCCGAACCCGGAGCACGCGCCGGCGGTCGCCCTCCTCCACGGTGAATCGCAAGCCGTCTTCCTCGCGCTTCTCGCCGACCCGCGGGATCCGGCCGAGGCGCGCGGCGAGGTAGCCGCCGATCGTGTCGAAATCCTCTTCCCGGGGCCCGTGGCCGAAGACCTCCCGGAGAACCTCCACGTGGGCGCGGCCCGCGATCGAATACGCGCCGTCCGGGAGCTTGAGCAGCGCGTCGCGCTCGTCCTCGTGCTCGTCGGAGATCTCGCCGACGATCTCCTCGAGAAGGTCCTCGATCGTCACGAGTCCCGAGACGCTTCCGTACTCGTCGACCACGATCGCGATCGCCAGCCGCTTGCGCTGGAACTCCCGCAGGAGCTCGGCGGTCTTCTTCGTCTCGGGCACGAACGTGACGGGACGGGCGACGTCCGCCAGGCGGCCGCGCGGGCCGCGCCGCACCGCTTCGAAGACGTCCTTGACGTGCACGACGCCGACCATCTGGTCGATCGACTCCCGGTACACGGGGAGCCGCGAATACTTCGTTTCGATGAAGAGATCGGACGCCGCCTCGATCGAGGTCCCTTCCTCGACGCCCACGATGTCGGTCCGGGGCGTCATGACCTCCTTGACCATCGTGTCGCCGAAATCGACGATCGAGAGCAGCAGTTTCTCGTCGTCGCGCTCGAGAATTCCCTCTTCCCGCCCGACGTCGATGTAGGCCTGGATGTCTTCTTCCGAGGCCGGCCCGTCGTCGTCGAGGGCATCCGGCTTCGATCGGAAGAGAATCCGGATCGGCCAGACGATCGGCGCGATCAGCCAGGAAAGCGCGGCCAGGAGCGGATCGAGCCGCATCACGAGGGCTTCCGCCGAGATCGCCGAAACCACCCGGAGAAGCAGCGCCTCGGCGAGCAGCCATCCGACGAGGAACAGGAAGGCCCCCCAGATCCAGGGAGAAGGCACGGCGAGCGCGGCGAGCCCCCGGATGAGCGCCAGAAACCCCGCCAGCAGCAGGATCTGGATCACCACCCGGAGGGCGATCTTGATGGCCGCGGACTCCCCTTTCCCGGCCAGCAGGCGCAGCTTGCTCGGCTGCTCCTCGAGGAGGCTGCGGAGCTTGATCGGCGAAAGGCGATCGAGCGATTGCGCGAAGAGCTCGAACACGAGGAAGACGCCGAAGAGCAGCGCGGCGAGGAAGAACGCGATCATGCGGTGATCGAGAGCCGCGATCGCAGCTTCCCTTCCAGGGCATCCATCTGGCCATCGTCGGTTTCGTGATCGTAGCCGAGCAGGTGCAGCAGCCCGTGCAGGAGGAGTTTCTCCGTCGCGTCCCGGAGAGACACGCCCGCCGACCTCGCCTGCCGCCGCGCTTCCGGGGCGGAGATCACGAGGTCGCCGAGGAATCCCTTCGGCGCCCCCGGCCCCGCCGGAAAGGACAGGACGTCCGTCGTGCGGTCCTTTCGGCGATATCGACGATTGAAGGTGCGCATCATCGCGTCTCCGCAGAAGAGCAGGGAGAGCTCCTCCGCCGAGCCCCCGGCGGCCGCGAGCGCCCGATTCAGGAATCGCCGGGCCCGGGCGAAAGGATACCCGGGGGCGGCGACGGTCGCGCGGATGTCCACGTTCATTTCGCGGTCAGCCGGACATTGCCGGTGGACCGCCGGACGCGCGGCGGCTCGCCCGTTCCCTGGTTGAAGTCGAACCCGGGATAGTCGATGCGGTGATGGAACATCGTCGTGACCGTTCGCACGAGGGCGTCGTTGATCGCCGAGAGATCCCGGATCGTCAGGTCGCATTCGTCGAACTGCCCGTCCCGCAGGCAATCGCTCGAGATCGCCCTCACCATCGCCGAGATCTTCGCCGGCGTGGGCTCCGCGATCGTCCGCGACGCGGCTTCCACCGCGTCCGCGATCATGAGGATGCCGTTGACGCGGCTGGCGGGCTTGGGTCCGGGGTACCGATAGTCCGACTCGAGGACCGACGGGGATCCCGGCTCCACGCGAGAGAGCGCCTTCTGGTAGAAGTACCGGATCAGCTTCGTCCCGTGATGCTCCCGGATCCCCGAGAGAATCGGATCGGGAAGCCGCGACTTCCGCGCGAGCTCGGCCCCCTCCTTGACGTGCGACGCGATGATGAGCGCGCTCATGGAGGGCTCGAGCCGGTCGTGCCGGTTGAACCCCCGGGGCTGGTTCTCGATGAAGTAGTCCGGCATCCGGGTCTTCCCGATGTCGTGGTAATACGCGCACACGCGGGCGAGCAGCGGGTTCTCGCCGATCGATTCCGCCGCGGCCTCCGCGAGGTGCCCGACCATCAGGGAGTGCTGGTAGGTCCCCGGAGCCTCGAAAGCGAGCGTCCGGAGAAGGGGCAGGTTCTGGTTCGAGAGCTCGAGCAGACGGATGTCGGTCGTCACGTGGAAGAGGTTCTCGAAGATCGGCAGCAGGAAAGCCACGAGCCCCGCCACGAGAAGCCCGCCGATCGCGGCGCTCGCCGCATCGGCCCCGAGGTTGCCGGCCTCGGCCGCCAGGGCATGACTGATTCCGACCGCGACAACGTTGGTCCCCGCGACGATTCCGCCGAGCGTCAGCAGGACGCTCCGCGAGCCCAGGCGCTTCATGCCGTAGATCCCCGCGAGCGAGCCCGCGAGGGCGTACAACGCGAAGGGGAAATTCATCCCCATCAGCACCCCGATGGAGGCCGCCTGCACCGCCGCGAAGAGGACCGCCGGCCCGGGCCCCGCCGCCACGACCAGGACGGCGAGGATGGGTCCCGCGGCGAACGGGATCGCGAACGCATCCGAGGAGAGCGCGTCGGAGGAGAAGTTCGTCGCGAGCGACTGCGTCACGGAGAAGCTTCCGCGCAGGATCAGGGCGAAGACGATGCCGACGGCCAGCAGGGGGATGAGAGGCGGGCTCTGCCGCCGCGACACGGCGAGCCGCGTCTGGCTGTCCACCCAGAGGGCGGCGACGGCGAGAATCTGCAGGAGAAGGACTCCGAGAAGCTTCCACCAGGACTCCGGGCGCGACGCCGAGCCCTGGACCGCCGCGAGGATGCGGGCCGAGCGCGGGCCGATCAGGTCCCCGCGCCGGACGAGGACCTCGCCCCGGGGAACCTTGATCAGGACGCTTTCCACCTGGCCCATCGCGAGCTGCCGTCGCTTTGACGACTCGGCCGCGTTGTAGGTGAGGTTGGGGCGCATGAGCGAGGCGAGGAAGGCGGCCGCGTCGCGGGTCTCGGGCGCCGTCAGGCGGATCGCGGCGAGTTCGGAAGAGAGCGCGGACTTCAGGTCCGCGCCGTATTCGATCGTCGAGAAGAGATCGACGGTCTGGCGCTCCGGGCCGCCTCCGGAATCGCGCACGAGAACGCCCCGCTCGCGATGCTGGAGGAGGAGCTCCTTGTTGTCCACGAGCCCCGCGCGATAGACCTTCGCGGCGGCGGCGATCATCCGCAACTCGAGATCCGAGGAGAAGTGCAGTCGCGCGAACGCGCGGAGCGCGCCCTCGCCGATCCCGGCCGGAAGCGCGGGACGGAGCGCCGGGGGAGCGAGCTTGACTCCCCGCGCCGCGGCGGATCGTTCGATCGCGCGGGCGTTGGCGAAATCCGTCTTGATCGTTTCTTCCACGCGTGCCGTCGCCTGAACGTCCCGGTCGTAGACGGGAAGCACCTCGCCCCCCGCCTCCGTGCGCTTGCGGTCCGTCGCCTCCGGGTCGGGGAGGATGAAATCGCGCGGCGCCACGAAGTCGCGCTGCGCGATCGTCCCCGCCTTGAGGCGCGACGCGCGGAACGAGATGCCGGGGGAAAACGCCGCCGCGGTGACGAGGACGTAGACCACCATCCCGATGCCGGCGCGGTGGCGCCAGCGCCTCGATGACGCGTCCGGCGCGCGGCGCAGGCGCGCGAGCAGCCGCGCGAAGAATCGGGCGGGGGGAGGGCGATCCACGTCAGCGGCCCGGGGGCGGCTCGCCCTGACGGCCGCGATCTTCGGTCTCATACGCCGCGACGATGCGTTGAACGATCGGATGCCGGACGACGTCCTTCTCGTCGAAAGTGACGAATCCGATCTCCGGAACGTGGGCGAGGATCCGGCGGGCTTCGCGGAGCCCGGACGCGCGCCCCTGTGGGAGATCCACCTGCGTGACGTCCCCCGTGATGACGGCCTTTGAGAAGAAGCCGATCCGGGTCAGGAACATCTTCATCTGTTCGCTCGTCGTGTTCTGGGCTTCGTCCAGGATGATGAACGC
>Ga0070666_10000157_pt1 | contig 46885 bp, 44 predicted proteins | sample KBSS23metaG_FD_64677 | JGI IMG/M metagenome (GOLD analysis project Ga0070666, IMG submission 64677) | Switchgrass rhizosphere microbial communities from Kellogg Biological Station, Michigan, USA - KBS S2-3 metaG | ecosystem: Host-associated > Plants > Roots > Rhizosphere > Soil ... | reverse complement strand
CCGGTGGCAGATTCCATTTCTGCGCGGCCGCCTGGATCAGCAGCGCGCGTGCCATCGCGCCGGCCCTGCGCAGCTGTTCGTAGGATTCCCACGTGCTGGTCGAACCACCGGTCATCTGCATGCCGAACGCGGTATGTGCGTAAGCAGGCGCGGCCGGCGCGTGCTCGGCGTGCACGTTCGCCCAATCGCAATCAAGCTCCTCGGCCAACACCATCGGCAGCGAAGTCCAGATGCCCTGGCCCATTTCCGAATGCTTGAGCAGGATCGTCACACGGTTGTCCGGGGCGATGTGGACGAACGCGTTCGGCGGAATCGGCGCCGGCTTCGCGGCATCCTGTGCGAACGCGCGGCGCAAGGCCACCGGAATGCAGAACGCGACCACGAGTCCGCTGGAGACAATCGCTGTGGACTTGAGAAAATCGCGGCGCGATACGCTGGCGCTCGCCTTGTCTGCATTGTGCAAATGTTCACGCCACATGGCTCGCCTCCTTGGCCGTATCGGCAACCAGCAATTCCGACGCCCGATGCACGGCGGCGCGGATGCGCTGATAGGTGCCGCAGCGGCATAGGTTGCCGCTCATCGCGGCGTCGATCTCGGCATCGCTCGGCTTTGGTTTCGTCGTGAGCAGCGCCGCGGCGGCCATGACCTGCCCAGACTGGCAGTAGCCGCACTGCACGACATCGGTTTCGATCCAGGCGCGCTGCACGGCGTGGCTGGCGTCGGCCGAAAGTCCCTCAATCGTGGTGATCTTCTTGCCCGCGAGCGCGGCGGCGGGTGTAACGCAGGAGCGCAGCGGCGCGCCATCCACGTGCACGGTGCAGGCACCGCATTGGGCCATGCCGCAACCGAATTTGGTGCCGGTAAGGCCGATAACGTCGCGCAGTACCCACAGCAGCGGCATCTCGGCGGGGACATCGACATCGTGTTGTTGACCGTTCACATCGAGTTTCATCGACGTCATCTCCAGATGTGATGAGCCGGCTTAGCCTACTCCTCGCAAATGCGAACTGCCATTGGCGTTGTGTTACGCAGGCCACACCGCGTGCAGCGGATCCCACTCCACTTCGCGGCGCTCGCTGGCGCGGATACCGAAGCCGGTCACGGCCAGTGGACTTTCCTCGAGCGGGTCCAGCTCGAATGCCTGTTCGATGTCGACCTCGTTGATCGCCGCGGTGATGAAGGCGGCAAGGCCGAGCTCAGTCGCCGCCAGATACTGCGTCTGTGAGATGTGGCCGACATCCAGGATCAGTGCGCGATAGGCCTTGGCGTGATTGCGGTACTTCCAGAAATTGCGCCGGAAGCGGCTGACCGCGATCACCATCACGTGCGCATCGACGAAATAGGGTTGCGCGGCGACGAAGCGGCGCGCGAGCGCGGCGGCTTGGTCGGCACTCAACATGCACATCGGTTCCAGCGCGTGATGGACCGGATGATAGTGATACAAGCCGGTAGCGACACCGTCGACCCGCTGCACCAGCAGATAGCACTCCGTCGCATGCAGGCCGCCGGCCGACGGCACGCCTTTCTTCAACAGCGGCACGTCGGGCGCGAAATCCTGCACGGCGCGCGCGCCCCAGGCGCGATAGAGCACCGTGGAGAATTGCTCGCGCGTGAGCGTCCGCGTGCGATCGAAATTGCGGCAGGTGACGCGCCGGCCGAGCAGGGTATCGAGCGGCGACGCGTCCGCGTGCGGCAGCGCGAAGCGCGCGCGGGCATCGGCGCGTTCGCGGACGAGCGGGGGCGCCGGCCCGAGCTTGGTGAGCAGATCGCCGCCTTCCACTTCGACCAGATCGCGCTGAATCGCCTCGGTATCGATACCGGCCCACCGCGAGCTGTAGTGCTGCACGGCGGCGTGGCCACGCCAGTGCGTGTCGCGCAGCTTGTCGTCGCGCGCGGCAGCGGGGCTGTCCTGCGCGACGATCAATTCCTTCGCCAGCAAGTTTTCGAGCGAGGCGCGCGCATGCACACGCGCAAGCTCGGCGAAATCCGTCCACTGCGTCGGCGATAGCAGGCCGAGCAACGCAGCCTCTTCAGCGGACAACTCGATTTCCGTGGCGCGCGGCGGCGCGAGCGCGAACCAATGCCGCGTTGAGCGCAAACCATTCCCGCCCGCCGCGACGAAACTCAAGTCAAAATCCAGGTGTTCGCGCGGTTCCAACATGACAATTGAACAGCGGCGCACGCGCATGGCAGTTCCTGCTCAAAACGCGCGAGGCTAAGGTCACCCGCGTCGCAACGCAACCTTTGGTGACAAATGGTCGTGCTCTGCTAGGCTAGCGGTGCTGCCTGCGCGGTGGCCAATACTCAACTAAGGGGAATTCATATGGCTGACGATACCGTTTTAGATAAACCGCATGCCGTGGCACTGCTGCAGAAGCTTTCGACAGACGACAAGTTTCGCGCCGACTACATGGCGAATCCGCGTGGCGCGCTACTCGCTGTCGGTGTGCCCGCCAATACCGTCAGCAGCTTCCCGGACAAGGCAATGGCGCCGATGAAAACGCTCGCAGACAAGTCTGTGTTCGCGGCCGCGCTCGCCCAGGTGCAAGCGGATTTGGCAGATGTTTGCGCCTGCCTGAAGCCGCCTCAGATTCGCTTCAATTTCGGCAGCTGACTAGTTCGCCGTCGAGATACTTTCCAGACGAGCAGTAAACGCTGGAAGCTCATTGGCTTTGGGCCACGCGCTGCGGAAATCTTCCAGCGCGTGGCGTGCCTCATCCTTTTTGTCGAGATCGCGACTTAATTCCGCGCTCCGCAGCAGCGCGACGTTCGTCTGCGCAACGCTGAATGGAATTCCCGAATTGACGCTTTGTTCGACATAGGCACGCCCGCGATGCGCGGTGAGCCAGCGCGCTTGTTCAAGAGCGGATGCTTTATCCCCATTTGCGGCGTAGGCATCGAGCAGGGCGACATGGGTTAAAAACAATTCGTTGCCGTCAAGTATCGTCGTCAACAGCTTGATGGCGTCGATCGGTTTGCCCGAAGCGCGCGCAATTTCGGCTTTTGCGATTGCGAGCAGTTTGCTCAGAATCGGGTAGTCGCCGCTACTCGGCTCGGGTCCAAGCGCACCGAGCACATCCGTCGCGTACTTCGTGTCGCCTTGTGCGGCGGAAAGATACGCAGCGAACAAAAGATACGTTTGCACTTCGGAGCGATCAAGCGCTGACGCCTTGGCCAGTGCGCTCAGTGCAGATGCGCTGAACTCGTGAAGGTCAGTCTTGTTTGCGCCCGTTCCTGTGAGGAGGCGAAGGCTCAGCTCGATTTCGCGGAATTCAAGTTGACGTTTGACGTTGACATTCGGTGCATCCTTGTTTGCCTGCACCAGAATTTTCCACACCCTGTCCCAATCACCGCGATCCGCGGCAATCGCTGCTTCGATCGAGTGCGCGCTAATATCATCGTCAAGCAAGCCCGTGGTCGCATTGCGCGCCAATGCTTCGTCGGCTTCCTTAAACTGTTTTTGGGCAGCGTAAGCGGCGGCCAGGTCCACCGTCCGAGTGGCTTTGGCCGCGCCCTCAGCGAGACGGTAGTAGCGAATCCCATCGGCGTAACGCTCGTTACCGAGAAAAAGAGCAGCCACCAGCAAATCGGCGACTAGCGCGTGCGGATTTCGCGGCGATGCGTCGGCTTGTGCGGTTTTGAGCACATCCGCATCGTAGCGATTGGCAAGTATCCACGCGAAGTACGCATAGTCCCCTTGCCCGGCAAAATCGTCGGGATAGAGACTGACGAAAACTTTCCACTTGTTGAGTGCAGCACGCGGCGTGTCAGCAATGCTGGCCAGTGTGGCTTCCAAGAACAACCGCTCACGCCCGATCAGGCGGTCCCCTAAAGCCAATGCAGCCTTTAGTTCACTTACGGCTTCGGTCAGCTTCCCGGATACAAGAAAGCAGCGCGCCAGTCCCGCGCGCGCCAAGGCAAAACCTGGATCGAGAGAGACTGCCTGCTGATACAGACCCAGCGCGTCGTTGTCATGAAATACGTCATACGCTTCCTGCGCCAACGCATACGCCTTCAACGCATCCAGATTCTTCGTTGCCGCCTTGTCCAGCGGCATCGATTCCTTCGACACCACCGCCAACGCCTCACCCAGGCGCAGACGCAGCTTCTGACCAACCGCATCGAGGGAAGGCAGCACCGAATCGGCGCCGCTGCCGTCGGCAGACTCCGTGTACACCGTCGCCTGCGTATGCGGGTCGATCACTTCGGCGGTGAAGCGCACGCGGCCGCCGATTTCGGCGAGCGTCGGCAGGATCAAAGCGCGCGCGCCTTCACGGATCGCCACTTCACTGCCGACGCCGCGATCGACCGTCGTCTTGGTGTCGCGCTGCATCAGCCCCAGTGTGTCGCGCACCTTGAGGTCGGACAGCACGTTGACGTAACGCGACTGTTCCAGGCCGATGCGGAACGCGCTCTGCACGGAATCGTTGAACGTGGCTTCGCCGGTGAGGTTGTTGAGATCACCCACGACCACCCAGTCGCGATCGGCGAAAGCGATCGCCTGCGGACTGCGCAGCGACAAGTACGCGGGCACCGCGACGGCGACAACGAGCAGCGTCACTTCCAGAGCGAGCACGCTGGGCCGGCGCCACCACGGCATTTCGCGATGCGCCTTGCCGCTGTAGTTCGGTCGCGCGAGCGGGGCAATGCCGGGTTCGCCGACTTCGTACACCGTCATCGGCTCGGCCACGCCCTTGAACTGGTAGCGGCCGTGCGCGCGCCATTGCGGCTGGTGTTCCAGACCGAGCTCTGCCTGCGCGCGCAGGGCAAATGTATAGGCGACGCCGGAGAGCAGCACCTGTCCGGGCAGCGCCAGACTCATCAGCCGCGCTGCGACCGGCTTGACCAGGCCTTCGACTTCGATGGCCTTGGCGCCGCGCGAAACGTCGTCCATGCTGTTTTCCCACAGCACGACGTCGCCGACATGGATGCCGATACGCGCCTGCAGCGGCACATGTTCCTGCTCTTGCACTTCGCGCAGCAGGCGCTGGTACGCGAGCGCGAACGCGACGGCCTGGATCGGCCGTTCGAACATGACGAGGAAACCGTCGGTCTTGTCGATCTCGCGGCCGGCTTGCGCGTACAGCAAATCACGCGTCAGCCGATCGAGCTTGTGCATGAGTTCGGCCGCGCCGCGATCGCCGATCTGTTCGGTCAGCGCCGTGCTGTCGACAAGGTCGCACACCGCGAGCGTGCGCAACAACGGCGCCGGCATGCCGGGAGTGGGGGTTTGACCACGCTCGACGGAAATCGCGTTCATGCGTGCCGCCGTGCGCGCTACGCCTGCACGTGCCAGGCGTTGCCGCCCACAGCTTTGGCGCGATACAGCTCGGCGTCCGCCGCGTTGTACCACGCTGCCCAATCACCGTCTTCGGCGCAGAGAACCGCACCGATGCTGACGGAAGCGACGAGTTTTTCCAGCGGCGCCGGAAACTGCAGTGCGCGAATGCCGGACACGATGCGCGCGGCGACCCCTTCAAGTTCAGCTGGTTCGGCAATCTGTGCGAGCAGGGCAAACTCGTCGCCGCCGATGCGGCAGGCGATGTCGCACGGCGCGGCGACGCCGCTGACTTCATTCGCGATCGCGCACAACACCTGGTCGCCCGGCATGTGTCCGAACGCGTCGTTGATCTTCTTGAAATGGTCGATGTCGATCAGCAGCAACCCGAGCCGCGTGTTGTCGATGCGATGTTCCGCGAGGCCTTCCAGATGCTCGTAGAGGCCGCGGCGATTCATCAGACCGGTAAGTTCGTCGGTGCGTACGAGGCGATTGGCTGTCGACAATTCGTTCTGCGAATGATGCAGCGAATCGAGCGTGGCCATCAGGTCTTCGTTACGGCGTTTGAGGAAGGCGATCAGCTGCTGCTCACTGGCGACCAGATAAGCGAACGAGCGGCGCATGAACTGGGCGAGCAGCGCGGGTTCGTTTTCCAGCAGATGGTCGAACGCCGGATACTCCACCACGCGCAGGCTGCACGCGGTATGCGCGATCGCACCAGCGACACGCAGATGATTGCCGATGAACAATGCCAGCTCACCGAAGTATTCGCGCGGTCCGAGAATTTTGGTCGGCAAGCCGTCGCCGAAGTCCAAGCGCACTTCGCCGGTCTCGATGACATACATGTTCTGGCCGAGCTCGCCCTTGCGGAACAGTACTTCGCCCGCCGCGACGCGCCGGCTTGGCCCGGCGCTGCGCAGCATCACGAACTCGGCGTCTGAAAGCTGCCGCGGCAGATGCGGCGCATGCGCTTTCGGCGGCAATGTCGCTGCCGCCGTTTCGCTAACCGCCGCCGCGGTGGGAGACACGGTGGACACGCTTTGCCCCTATCCCTGCAACGCGGCCAGTGTAGCCTAAGCGCGCGCCATCGGCACCCCGCCGGCAGCCCCCGGCAGGGCCGCCGGCGGTAAGGTTCTACGCAGCGGCTTTCTTTTCGCGATGGAACTGTTCTTCCTCGGTCGAGCCTTTCAGCGCCACGGTCGAGGCCGCGCTGCCCTGAATCGTCTGCGTAACCGTGTCGAAATAACCGGTGCCGACTTCGCGCTGATGCTTGACCGCGGTGAAGCCCTTGTCGGCGGCGGCGAATTCCGCTTCCTGTAGTTCGACGAACGCCGTCATCTGCCGCCGCGCATAACCGTGCGCGAGATTGAACATCGAATAGTTCAGCGCGTGGAAGCCGGCCAGCGTGATGAACTGGAACTTGTAGCCGTAGCTGGCGATCTCCTTTTGGAACTTAGCGATCGTCGCGTCGTCGAGATTTTTCTTCCAGTTGAACGACGGCGAGCAGTTGTAGGCGAGCAGCTTGCCGGGATATTTGCTGTGGATCGCCTCGGCGAACGCGCGCGCGAACTTCAAATCCGGCTTGCCGGTTTCGCACCACACCAGGTCCGCGTAAGGCGCATACGCCAGTCCGCGGCTGACCGCCTGATCCAGACCGTTGCGGGTCTTGTAGAAACCTTCCACCGTACGTTCGCCGGTGCAGAATGGCAGATCGTTCGCATCGATGTCAGAAGTGAGCAGGTCGGCGGCTTCGGCATCGGTGCGCGCAACGAGCAATGTCGGCACACCGCAGACGTCGGCGGCCAGGCGCGCGGCGACGAGCTTGTCGACCGCCTCGCGCGTCGGCACCAGCACCTTGCCACCCATATGTCCGCATTTTTTCACGCTGGCGAGCTGGTCTTCGAAGTGCACGCCGGCGGCGCCGGCTTCGATCATCGCCTTCATCAGTTCGAACGCATTGAGTACGCCGCCGAAACCGGCTTCCGCATCGGCGACGATCGGCTGCAGAAAATCGATGCTGTCGTCGCCCTCGGCGTGATTGAGCTGGTCGGCGCGCAGAAGCGTGTTGTTGATGCGCTTGACGACCTGCGGCACGGAGTTGGCAGGGTACAACGACTGATCCGGATACATCTCGCCGGCGACATTGGCGTCTGCCGCGACCTGCCAGCCGGAAAGATAGATCGCCTTAAGGCCAGCCTTGACCTGCTGCATTGCCTGATTGCCGGTCAGTGCGCCGAGCGCGTTGACGAAATCCTCGGTCTGCAGGTAACGCCACAGTTTCTCCGCGCCGATGCGCGCAAGTGAATGCTCGATCGGAACGGTGCCGCGCAGACGCACTACGTCTTCGGCTTTGTAAGGACGAGTCACGCCGTTCCAGCGCGTGTTGTTCTGCCAATCGAGCTTGATCTGTTCGGCGGTCGGGAGAGCGGCTTTCATTTTCGTTACCTCTGTCAAAACCGGTGGGTTGGCGACGCAGCAGCAATGTGTCGTATTCGACTTCTTGTGCTAAGCAGCAGACTATGCGGTAGCGTACGTATTTGACAAACCGAATGTTTCAATCTACAAAGTTAATAATGTTAAATATAGTATATGTATATGAACGGCATTAATAAATCACCGCTATCTCGCGATTGTTTGGGCGCTAACGACGATGAAAAAGCTGCCGCGTGAACGTCCATCGCTGCGCCGCAAGCCGTCGACGCCGGCTGTAGCGCCGCGGTTTTACTACAAGGGCAATCGTCTCAAGCAGCTGCGCGCGTTCTGCTATGCGGTGAAATTCGGTACCGTAGCGCGCGCCGCAGAAGCGTTGTTTCTGTCCGCGCCGTCGGTGAGCCTGCAGCTTTCCGCGTTGGAAAAAGAACTGGGCGCACGCCTGCTCGAACGCACGCGACCGCGCTTGGCGCTCACGCGCGAAGGCCAGATGCTGTACGACCTCGCGCGTCCCCTGATCGAAGGCATGGAATCGCTCGATCAGCAATTCCGCTCGCAGCGTCAAGGACTCGACGCCGGCGAAGTCACCATCGCCGCCGGCGCTTCGACCATTCAATATCTAATGCCGGTGCTGGTGCGCGATTTCCGCGAGCGCTTTCCCGATGTGCGCCTGCAGCTGGCGAACGTGACCGGCAAGGACGGACTTGCGCTGTTGCGCTCGGACCAGGTCGACTTCGCGTTCGGCTCGATGCTCGACGTGCCGCATGATCTTTCCTACGAGCCGGTGCAATGGTTCGATCCGATGCTGATCCTGCCACTCGATCACCCACTCGCGGCAAAGCAGGATGTCGTGCTCGAGGATCTGTCCCCGTACGGATTGATTCTGCCGCCGCAACGGCTGACGACGTACCGGCTCGTCGATCTCGTCTTCCAGCAGCGTCGCGTGCCGTATCGCGTCGCGATCGAAGTCGGTGGCTGGGAAGTCATCAAGCAATACGTGGCAATGGGTCTGGGCATCTCGATAGTCACCGGCATCTGCATCACCGACCAGGATCGCAGCCGTCTCGCCGTGCGCAACATGCGCCGCTATTTTCCGCAACGCAGTTACGGTGTCGTCGTGCGCAAAGGCAAGTACCTCTCTGCGCAGGCGCGCGCGTTCATCGACCGTATCAAGCCCGGACTGTTCGCGCGTGGAGACTATTATGAGGCGGGTCATTCCGAGCGCTGATTTGCGCTTGCACTGCAGCAAATTGCGCAATGTGACAATTTGTCTTTTGCAACATTTTCGCCTAGACTGCTCGGCCCCGATTCCCGTGTCTGCACAGCACATCCCCGAACCGAAACAGGAGCCCCACGAACATGGCAAAGAACGAAGATACCCGCGACGCCAGCTTGCGCGTGTCAAAGAAGATGCGCGACAGTCTGAAGGCCGCCGCGGCGAACGCCGGCCGTCCGCTCTACGACGTGACGAACGAGGCGATCAACAACTATCTCGCTTCGGCGAAGGCCGGCGGCGCGGCGCGCAAGCCGAAGAAGTAAGAATCCACTTCAGTCCGCGCTAGCCTTGAGCGAGCCGCGGATGCACAGATGAAGACGGCCCATGCGGCCGTCTTTTGTTTTATGGCCATGGATGGCCGGTATGCCGAAAATGCAGGAGCGATTTTCGGCGATGGACGTCCGGTTGCCTGACAATCGTGGCAAAACGGCGCAGCGACGCACGCGCTTGCGGAGAACCGCGCACGCCGCGCAGCAACGCCTTCACGTCGAGGCCTTCGTAATCGATCGCTTCGGAGCGCGCGCGCAAATACCCGCGCATTTCACGCACACCGAATTCCGGATGAAACTGCACGCCCCAGACGCGCGGCGCGAAGCGGATGGCTTGGCAATCATCGAGCGCCGAGCGGGCGAGCACGACCGCGCCAGGCGGCGGCCGCACGACCGTTTGCAAATGCGTGGCGTGCGCAAGGAAGCGTCCCGGTAGCGCGCCGATCAAAGGATCGTCCGCGGACGCGGGCAGCCGCTCGATTTCCCACGTGCCGATTTCGCGACCGCGCGGGTTGTAGTCGACGCTCCCGCCGAGCGCATGCGCCAGCAACTGATGGCCGTAACACACGCCGAGCATGGGCAGGTCGGCGGCAACCGCTGCGCGCAGCCATGCCGCGGTGCGTTCACTCCAGGCAAGCCGCTCGGGCACCATTGCCGAGGAGCCGGTGATCACTGCGCCGGCAACGGCGTCGGGCATCGGCAGTTCGCCGCCAAGATCCACGCGCACTGTCGTCACCTGGTCCTCGCGCAACCCGAGCCCGCGCCGGAACCATTCGGGGAAATCGCCGTAGCGCGCCAACACCTCCGGCGCGGCGGCGCCGGTCTGTACGATCAGCAGCTTCATGAATCGAACGGGGGCAATACGCCCACAACCTCTGCAATCGTGGTGACGCCGCGCGCCACCTGCATCGCCGCGCTCAAGTGCAGCGGCCGCATGCCGTCGCTGAGCGCTGCGGCACTCATGCGGCTCAAATCGGCGGCCGGCTGGATCATCTGCCGCAGCGCCGTCGAGATGCGCATCATCTCGTAAATGCCGGTGCGGCCGAGGAAGCCGGTGTTGCGGCATTCCAGACAGCCCACCGCGGCGTACACGCGGGGTGGCGGCGGAATGCGCCAGCGATGTACGAGCGCATCCCAGGCGCCGACGTCGACCACACTTTCCGCCTTGCAGTGCGGGCAAAGGGTACGCACGAGGCGTTGCGCGACGACGCCGGTCAGCGTCGACTGAATCAGATAGTGCGGAACACCCAAATCGAGCAGGCGCGTCACCGCGCTCGGCGCATCGTTGGTATGCAGCGTCGACAGCACGAGGTGTCCGGTGAGCGAGGCCTGCACCGCCATCTGCGCGGTTTCCAGATCGCGCACCTCGCCGATCATGATGATGTCGGGGTCCTGGCGCAGCAACGTGCGCACGCCGGAAGCAAAATCCAGATCGATGCCCGCCTGTACCTGCATCTGGTTGAATTCCGGCGACACCATTTCGATCGGGTCTTCGATCGTGCAGACGTTGATGTCCGGCGTCGCCAGATGCTTGAGGGTTGAATACAGCGTGGTGGTCTTGCCCGAGCCGGTCGGGCCAGTCACCAGCACGATGCCGTGCGGGCGCTCGACCAGGCTGCGCCAAATGGTTTCTTCTTCGGCGGAAAAGCCGAGCTGGCGAAATTCCTTGACGACAATGTCCGGATCGAAAATGCGCATTACGACTTTTTCGCCGAACGCGGTCGGCATCGTCGACAGGCGCAGCTCCACTTCCCGGCCTTCGCTGGAGCGCGTCTTGATGCGGCCGTCCTGCGGCCGGCGCTTTTCTGCCAGGTCCATGCGGCTGAGAATCTTCACGCGCGCGGTCACCGCGACCATCACTGCCGACGGCAGTTCGAACACCTTGTGCATGATGCCGTCGATGCGGAAGCGGATCGGACTGGTCTCGCGGCGCGGCTCGAGGTGGATATCGGACGCGCGCTGATCGAATGCGTATTGCAGCAGCCAGTCGACAATGTGCACGACGTGGCGATCGTCGGCGCCGATGTCGCCGGCCTTGCCGAGTTCGAGCAACTGCTCGAAATTGAGGATGGCGCGGCTCTCGGCGGTTTCAAAGCGCGAGTCCTTCGCTTTCTGGATCGAACGCTGCACGCCATAGAACTCGGCGAGATAGCGGTTCAGATCGACCGGATTGACGACGACACGCTGAATTTCGCAGCGCAGAATATGGCCAAGATCCGACAACCAACGCGTATCGAACGGCTCGCAGGTGGCAATCGTCACGTGACCCGGACTCACCGCCACCGGCAGGATGCGATAACGCTGCGCGTAGGCGAGCGAGATCACCTGCGTCACCGCGGCCGCGTCGATCTTCATCGGATCGATTTTCAGATACGGCAGCTGCGCGCGGTCGGCGAGCCAGTGCGTGAGCACCTCCATGCTCAGCGGTTTGTCGTCGCGCGGATTGACCAGCTTGTGATTGGCAATCAGCGCCAGCGGATGCGCCTCGATCTTGCCGCGCGCACCACGCGCATCGGCGCGCACGCGCGGAGAATCGGCTTCACTGAGCAAACCGTCGTGGAGCAAAGCGGCGAGCACGCTGTCCAGATCCAGGCGCCGATGCAGTCCGAGTTGCGGACCGGCGGACTCAATGATTTTCGGGCGCTGCGGGACGCTGACCATGTGCGATGAATTCCCGGGGTGCCGTTATACTAGCGCGCTTTGCGCCGCCTACCGTGAACCCGATGTCAGGCCCGACCTTCCAGAACGTGATCTTGACCCTGAACCGCTACTGGGCGGAGCAAGGTTGTGCGCTGATCCAGCCGCTCGATACCGAAGTCGGCGCCGGCACGTTTCATCCGGCGACATTCCTGCGCGCGCTCGGCCCGGAGCCCTGGGCCGCGGCCTACGTGCAGCCGTCACGCCGGCCCACGGATGGCCGCTACGGCGAAAATCCGAACCGGCTGCAGCATTATTATCAGTATCAAGTCGTGATGAAACCCAATCCGGACAATATCCTGGATTTGTACTTCGGCTCGCTGCAGGCCCTCGGTATCGATCCGCTCGTGCACGATCTGCGTCTGGTCGAAGACAACTGGGAATCACCGACGCTCGGCGCCTGGGGGCTGGGCTGGGAAGTGTGGCTCAACGGCATGGAAGTCACGCAGTTCACCTATTTCCAGCAAGCCGGCGGCCTGGAATGCAAGCCGGTCACCGGCGAGATCACCTACGGTCTCGAGCGGCTGGCTATGTATCTGCAGAACGTCGACAACGTGTTCGACCTGGTCTGGACCGTGGCGCCTCACGGCACCGTCACCTATGGCGACGTGTTCCGGCAGAACGAAGTGGAACAGAGTGCGTACAACTTCGAGCATGCGAACGTAGCGGAGCTGCTGCATTGGTTCAACGTTTGCGAGAGTGAGGCGAAAAAGCTCGTCGAGCTCGATTTGCCGTTGCCGGCCTATGAGCAGGTCTGCAAGGCCTCGCACAGTTTCAACCTGCTCGATGCGCGCCGCGCGATCGGCGTGACCGAACGCCAGCGCTACATCCTGCGCGTGCGCACGCTCGCGCGCGCAGTCGCGGAGAGCTACGTTGCGCAGCGCGAAAAACTGCGCGCGGCGAAGGAGGCGGCGTGATGGCGGAGACGCAGTCGCTGCTGATTGAACTCGGCTGCGAGGAACTGCCACCGAAAGCCCTGGACGAGCTCACGTCGGCCTTCGCCAAAGGCATGCTCGATGGTCTTGCCAAACGCGGCATCGCTGCCGATGTGGCGAATGCAAAAATGTATAACTCGCCGCGCCGGCTCGCGCTGCTGATTCCAAATGTCGACGCGCAACAGCCCGCGCAGAAGTCCGAGGTGCTCGGACCGTACCTCAACATCGGCCTCGACGCCACGGGTCAGCCGACACCGGCGCTGCGCGGCTTTGCCGCGAAAAGCGGCTTGGATGTCGCACAGCTGCAACGCGCCACGGATGCCAAGGGCGAGCGCTTCGTCGCGCGCAGCGAGAAAGCCGGCCAAGCGACCGCAATGCTGCTGCAGGACATCATTATTGAAGCGCTGAAGTCGCTGCCGATCCCGAAACCCATGCGCTGGGGCGATCATGATTATGCGTTCGTGCGGCCGCTGCACTGGCTCGTGATCCTGCACGGCGACCAGGTCATCGACGCGGAAATTTTCGGCATCCGCAGCGGCCGCGAATCGCGCGGGCATCGCTTCCATCAGCCGCAGGCGATTTCGATCACTGCCGCAGATGCGTATGTCGATACGCTGCGCGCAGCCAAGGTGCTCGCCGATCCTGCCGAGCGCCGCGCGCGCGTGCGCGCGGAAGTCGAGCGCGCCGGCAACAGCATCGGCGGCGCCCCACGCCTGCGCGATGCGCTGCTCGACGAGATCACGAATCTGACCGAATGGCCGGTCGCGATCGCCTGCGATTTCGAACGCGAATTCCTGCGCGTGCCGCAGGAGGCGCTGATCACGACGATGGAGACGAATCAGAAATTCGTTCCGGTATGTGACGCGAAGGGAAAACTCACTGAGCATTTCATCGGTGTTGCCAACATCGAATCGAAGGATCCCGCGCAGATCCGCCAAGGCTATGAACGCGTGATCCGGCCGCGTTTCGCCGACGCGAAATTCTTCTACGACGAAGACCTGAAAGCGCCGCTTGCGGCAAATCAGGAAGCGCTGAAATCGGTCACCTACCAGCAGCAGCTCGGCAGCATCTGGGACAAATCCGTACGCGTCGCAGAACTCGCGCGCGTGATCGCCAGTCGCGTCGGCGCGGATGCGGCGCTGGCGACGCGCGCCGCGGCCTTGAGCAAATGCGATCTGCTTACGCGCATGGTCGGCGAGTTTCCCGAACTGCAAGGCGTGATGGGCCGCTATTACGCGGCGGCGAACGGCGAACCCGCCGATGTTGCGCAGGCGCTCGACGAATTTTATCGGCCGCGCTTTGCCGGCGACGCGATCGCTGGCGGCAAGATCGCGCGCGTGCTGGCAATCGCTGAACGCCTCGACACGCTCGCCGGCATCTTCGCGGTGGCCTTAAAACCGAGCGGCAACAAGGATCCGTTCGCCCTGCGCCGCGCCGCGCTCGGTCTCGCGCGCACGCTGATCGAAGGCGAAATCGATCTGGATTTCGAGGCCTCGCTGCGTGAGGCCGTCGAACTGCTGCCGGCGATCGCGCCGGCGAAACCGGCCAAGAGCCCCGCGCCCACAGCGGCCGATGCCAAACGCAAGCTCGTGGATGAACTGCGTGAGTTCGTCTATGAACGTCTGCGCGGCTACTACGCCGATCAAGGCTATGGCAGCGACCAGTTCGACGCCGTACGCGCGGTCGAGCCGGAAACGCTGCTCGATTTCGATCGCCGTCTGCGCGCAGTTGCCGAGTTCGCGAAACTGCCCGAAGCCACTGCGCTCGCTGCAGCGAACAAGCGTATCGGCAATATCTTGCGCCAGGCTGGGGAAACCGGCGCCGGCCAGGTCGACGCCGCGCTGCTCGATGCAGGTGCCGAGGCCGGTTTGCATCAGCACATCGAAACCACGCTCACCGCCGTCGAGCCGTTGCACAAGCAGAATCGGTACGTGGAGACGTTGCGAACGCTGGCTGCGCTGCGCGCACCGATCGACCGCTATTTCGACGAGGTAATGGTCATGGTCGAGGACGCGCCCAAGCGTGCCAATCGTCTGGCACTGCTCGCCGGATTGCGACGCCTGTTCCTGCGCGTGGCGGACATTTCGCTGCTAAGCGCCGGATGACGGCACGCGGTAACGTTTTTTTCACTCTGACCGACCGACTTGGCGGAACGCGGGCTGAAAGAACCAAGAAAAGGTCCCCCACGCTGGTTCGAGGTTCCCTTAGAATGTTCAACAACGCACATTCCGCCTGTTCGTCCGCTACTCTTGGGTTCGTGGCCGATGCGCAAACAGCGCGGCAGAGATCGCAGCATTTTTTGGAGACTTACCATGCGCTACCCGCATTTCCCCGCGTTGCTGGCACTCAGCCTGTTCGCCGGCTGCGACAAAGCACCACCACCGCCGCCGCCGGCAGCGCCCGTAGCGCACAGCGTCAGCGGCACGATCATGCTGCGCGAACCGCGTGCGCTCGGCGATAACGCTCGCGCCGAGCTGAAGGTCATCGACGTGTCGCAGCCGGCGACACCGCTGGCACAGGCCACTGTGGACCACGCGAACCGTCCGCCGATCGTATTCAACTTGCCCATCGAGCCGAGCGCGGTCGATCCGCTGCGCACTTACGCCGTCAATGCGGTATTGATCGATGGCGAACGCCGCTATATGCCGGTGCTCGAATATCCGGTGTTGACCAAAAAGGCGCAATCGCAAGGCATCCAGATCATCGTCGCGCCGGAACCGACGCCCGCCGAGAAAATGTACGACGCCTACAAGGCGGAGTACGCCAAAATCGGCACGCTGAAATCGATCAGTGGCAGCTCGGAGACGCCGACCTCCACGACCGCATGGGACGCGTTCGTTTCCAATGGCAAGGTGAAAGTGGTGCGCGAGATCACCAGCATCGTCGACGAGAAGACCAGCAATGAAACCGGTCGCATCACGACCAAGATGGCCTACCAGAACGACAAGCCCTGGGTCGCGGTGAAGGAGGAATCCTCCGGTGCCGGCATGCGCCCGCATTCCATCACCAAAGTGGGCTGGGACGAAAACGGCAACCTCGTGCTCAAGGACCGCATGGCAAATGGCGCGACCAGCGAAGCTTCAGCGGCCGAGGCGAAGGCGCTCTACGAGCATGCGGCCCAGGCGTTTTCCACCGCGGAAGCCCGCGCCTCACGCAAATAGTTTCGTTCTCACGAGTTCGCGGCGCGCGGCGTCAGGCGGCGCGCCGCCGCTTGAGATGCACCAATAAGAGTGAGATCGCAGCCGGCGTCACGCCAGCGATGCGCATGGCCTGACCGATGGTCTGCGGACGGCTGCGCTTGAGTTTCTGCAGCACTTCGGCGGAGAGCCCGCGCACGCCGGCGTAATCGAAGGTTGTCGGAATCGCCATCTCCTCGTGCCGGCGCTGGCGGACGATCTCCTCGTTTTGTCGGTCGAGATAACCCGCATACTTCGCCGAGATCTGCACCTGTTCGGCAACAGCCGCGTCGGCAACGGCCGGCCCTAGCGCCGCCACCTGCATCAGACGCGGATAATCCAGTTCCGGCCGGCGCAGCAGATCCAATGCGGTGGTTTCGCGCGACAGCGGCAGGTTCAACGTCGCTTCGACTTCGCGTCCGAGCGCATTGCCCGGACCCGCCCAGATGCTGCTCAAGCGTTGCGTTTCGCGCGCAATCGCGTCGCGCTTGCGCGCGAACGCGGCATGGCGTTGCGCGTCGACACAGCCGAGTTCATGGCCTTTTTCGGTCAGGCGCAGATCGGCATTGTCCTCGCGCAGATGCAGCCGGTATTCGGCGCGCGAGGTGAACATGCGATACGGTTCGCTCGTGCCATTCGTGATCAGATCGTCGATCAGCACGCCGATGTACGCTTCGTCCCGCCGCGGTGTCCACGGCGCTTGCGCGCGCACAGCACGAGCGGCATTGAGGCCGGCGATCAAGCCCTGCGCGGCCGCTTCCTCATAACCGGTCGTGCCATTGATCTGGCCGGCAAAATACAGACCGTCGATCGCCTTGGTTTCCAGTGACGCCTTGAGGCCGCGCGGATCGAAATAATCGTATTCGATCGCATAGCCCGGGCGCGTGATGTGTGCGCGCTCGAAGCCGCGGATGCTACGCACGAGCTCAAGTTGCACATCGAACGGCAGCGAGGTGGAAATACCGTTCGGATAGATTTCCGTGGTGTCGAGCCCTTCGGGTTCGATAAAGATCTGATGCGACGCCTTCTCCGCGAAGCGCACCACTTTGTCTTCGATCGAGGGGCAATAGCGCGGCCCAATTCCCTCGATCTTGCCGGTATACAGCGGCGAGCGGTCGAGCGCACCGCGGATGATGTCGTGCGTTTGCGCGCTGGTGTGGGTGATCCAGCAGCTGATCTGGCGCGGGTGATCGGCGGCCGCGCCCATGAACGAGAACACCGGACAAGGGGCGTCGCCCGGCTGCTCCTGCAGGCCCGAAAAGTCGATCGTGCGGCCGTCGATGCGCGGCGGCGTGCCGGTTTTCAGCCGATCCACGCCGAGCGACAGCTCGCGCAGGCGCTCGGCGAGCCGCTGCGCCGGAGGATCCCCCGCGCGTCCGCCGGCATAGTTCGCAAAACCAACGTGAATCTTGCCTGCCAAAAACGTACCCGCCGTGAGCACGACACAACACGCGGAAAATTTCAGCCCCATCTGGGTGACGGCGCCGGTCACGCGATTGCCGTCGAGCGTCAGGTCGTCGACCGACTGCTGGAAAATCCAGAGGTTGGGTTGAGTTTCCAGGCGCTGCCGGATCGCCGCCTTGTACAGCGCGCGGTCCGCCTGGCAGCGCGTTGCGCGCACCGCCGGACCTTTGGAAGCGTTGAGCGTGCGCCATTGAATGCCGGCGCGATCCGCCGCCGATGCCATCGCGCCGCCGAGCGCGTCGATCTCCTTCACCAAATGGCCCTTGCCAATGCCGCCGATGGCCGGATTGCAGCTCATCGCGCCCAGGGTTTCGATGTTGTGCGTCAGCAGCAGCGTACGCGCGCCGCTGCGCGCGGCCGCGAGTGCGGCTTCCGTGCCGGCATGTCCGCCGCCGACCACGATGACGTCGTATTGGAGGTCGCCCCTATGCATAGAGGAAATTATACATTGGCATATTTCCTGCGGCGGGCTGCGAGCACTCCCGCCGCGCACAGCCGCTTGCGGCTGCGCCGATTACAGGGGCGGCCCGCGCAAGGCGGGAGGAAGCGCAGGAGGTTGGGGACTTAAGGAAGAGAGGCTGGCGCCCGGCGGTCTTAGGAACAGGGGGAATCCAAGAGGACCGTATGCCGGGCGCCAGTAACTTGTCCGCGAAGCGAAGTAACCCTACATCTCTCGCCTGCCTTTGTTCGGCGCGTACTGTACCGCATCCCGCGGTTAGAAAAGTGTGAATGTGTTCACCGTCTGGCGGAGGGTAAATCCCTATCCGAGGCCATAGCACGTACACGGCTAAAAACGAACCACCCAACGGACTCTTGGCACGGCTTCTGCATTATGTGAACTACATCGCAGAGAGGAAAGTGCCATGTTAACCAACCAGTCCGCATTGACCCTCAACCCGCTGTTCCTGCGTCACGATTTGATGATCGAAATGGGCCGGCTCGAAATGGCCCTCGATTACGCGCGTGCGCACGAGGCCGCGAATGAGCGACAGGCGCTCGCGCCGCTGGAGACCAAACTCGCGCGCATCAATGAAGCGCTGAGCCGCCTGTCCGCGTAACCCCGAATTCTCTCCAACTCCCTACGCCCCGGGCAGATGCGAGCTGCCCGGGGTTTTTTTATGTCCAGGGATGGACGGTATGCCGGAAATGCAGGAGCAATTTCCGGCTTTATGTCCAGGGATGGACGGTATGCCGGAAATGCAGGAGCAATTTTTTGGCGCTTCCCTCATCTCGACTTGGTATGTTGCAGTTCCAGCACATTCCGCGGCGGCGCAAAACTGTCAGAACGTGACGCATTCCAGAACACTTTGTACACGGCGTGATCCGGCAAGGTCGTCAGCAGTTCGCCGGGTTTGACGAAGTTGTAGAGCGCCGATAGCGAGCGCACTTCGGTGGACGAAACGCGCCGGATCACGTGCTCCGGACCCAGTTCGCCGGGATGGTGCAACCCGGCAGCAGCGATCAGCTCCTTGAGCGCCTTGAGCGTATTCTCGTGGAACATCTTGACGCGCTGCGCCTTGTCCGGCACGTCAAGCTTGCGCCAGCGCGACGGATCCTGTGTGGCGACACCGGTCGGGCAGCGATCGTTGTGGCAGTTCAGCGACTGAATGCAGCCTAGCGCGAACATGAAGCCGCGCGCCGCATTGCACCAGTCCGCGCCGAGCGCGAGCGTGCGCGTTATGTCGAACGCCGTGATGATCTTGCCGCTGGCGCCGATGCGGATCTTGTCGCGCAAATTCAGCCCCACCAGCGTGTTGTGCACGAGCAGCAGCGCTTCGCGCAGGGGTGCGCCGACATGGTCGGTGAACTCCAGCGGCGCGGCGCCGGTGCCGCCTTCGCCGCCGTCGACGACGATGAAGTCCGGGTAGATGCCGCTTTCCTGCATGGCCTTGGCCACGGCAAACCATTCCCAGGGATGGCCGATCGCGAGTTTGAAACCGGTTGGCTTGCCGCCGGATTTTTCGCGCAAGCGCGCCACGAACTCGAGCAAACCGCGCGGCGTCGAAAATGCACTGTGCGCGGCCGGCGACACGCAATCCACGCCCATCGCCACACCGCGCGTCGCGGCAATCTCCGCCGATACTTTCGCGGCCGGCAGCACGCCGCCGTGGCCGGGCTTGGCGCCCTGCGAGAGTTTGACTTCGATCATCTTCACTTGCGGAAGCCTGGCTTTTTCCGCAAAGCAGCTTTCGTCGAATCCGCCGTCGGCATTGCGGCAGCCGAAATACCCCGAGCCGATTTCCCAGCAGATATCGCCGCCGTTCTCGCGGTGGTAATCCGAGAGCGAGCCTTCACCGGTGTCGTGGTAGAAGCCGCCGCGGCGTGCGCCTTCATTGAGCGCGCGGATCGCGTTGGCCGATAGCGCGCCGAAACTCATCGCCGAGATGTTGAACACGCTCGCCGAGTACGGCTGCGTGCACTGCGGGCCGCCGATGCTGGTGCGGAAATCATGGCTCTCGATCTTGGCCGGCGCCAGCGAGTGGTTGATCCATTCGTATTGCGTGGCATAGACATCGAGCTCGGTGCCGAACGGGCGCTTGTCGAGCACGTCCTTGGCACGCTGGTACACGATCGCACGCTGCGCGTGCGAAAACGGCACTTCCTCCGTGTCCGATTCGACCACGTACTGACGCAGCATCGGGCGGAAGTATTCGAAGAACGTGCGGATATGCGCGCTGACCGGAAAATTGCGCCGCAACGTGCTGCGCCGTTGCAGCACATCGATAATGCCGACGAGGCTCAGCGCGCCGCTGATCGCGGCGACCCAGCGCCAGACGGCGCCATCCCAGAGCATCGCCAGCGACAGCGCGCACACACCGAGGCACAAAACAAACGGAATGAAACGGGACGGCAGCAGCTTGTCCATGGCAATGCTCGCATCGATGGTTTCGATGCGAGCATAACGTGGCGGCGAGAACGCGGCGAACTAGGGTCCGAAGCCGTCCTTGAAGATCAAATCGCCATGCAGCTTCCACCAGGCGAGCAGATCGGCGAGCGCCTGCGGCTGGTTCGTCGGCGTGCTCTGCCCGGCCTGGTTCGTCTGATTGACGCCATGACAGCTGTTGCAGGCGCGGATTTCCCCAGGCTGGAAGTCGATCCAGTAGCGTTCGCGCACGACCGGCGCACTCGGCGGCTGCGGCGAAGAACCGCAGGCTGCCGCGGGCGCAAGCGATTGCCACACCAGCGGCCGTTGCGCCGGCACGAACAGGGCGACTGAACCGTCGGCGTCGATGAACTGGCTGCCCGGCACGGCGAGATCGCCCGGCATGTTGAACTGCAGCGCATGTGCGTCGTTCAACGGCCGCGGCAGCGGCCGCCGGCCCGGCAGCGGATTGGCGATCGTGCTCTGGGTGAAGCCGCGCACCTGATCGGCTTCGAAGAATTGCATGCGGTCGATGCAGTACAGCGGCGCATCCGCATACGCAAGCACATTGCTCAGCGTCTGCACGCCGCCGGGAACGGCGAGGTTATACGGCTGCTGCTGATCGGCACGATCGCGCGATGTGGCGTTGCGCATGACGACAAGCGCGAGATTTTGCGCGCGCAGAAACTGCTGCATCTCCGCGACGCTCACGCCGTTGCCGGGATGCGCGAGATTGTAGGCGTCGAACACCGCCTGTTCCGGCGTCCCGGTAAGCGGCGCCTGCGCCGATCCCGGCGGCGTCGCACGCGCCACGATTTCAACCGGCTGCAACTCCCACAGCGGTCCGCTGTAGTTGACTGTGCCGTTCGGCGTACCGGCGATATTGGATGTGTAGTTGTACTGTATGCCAGCCTTGCTGATACCGCCGCTGATCAGTGGATTCGCCGCCGGCACGTACTCCGTCGCGCTGTTCTGGGTAACGCTGACCAGTGGATACAGATGGAACTGATACGTGCTTGGCGGCAAGGGCAGTCCGGCCGGTTCACTGCCGATGCCGGGCGTGTTCGCGAATGCCGCGATCAGCGTGCCGTCGCTCAGCGGCAGCGGGTCACGGAAATGACCGATGTTGTAAGGATATGAGGGACCGGTGAAGAACGGTGTCGCAGTCTGGCGGTCGGTGATGTAGTCCACGGTGACGCTGTTCGCGTTGAGCAACGTGCTGCCGGTGGCCGCATTGATCGCCACGATCTGCCCGGCGTGGTGCATGAAAAACTCCAGGCCGTCGACGCCAACGTAACGCCCCGGTGTGTTCGGGTCTTCGCGAATCTGGGACAGATTGTCGATCGGCTTCTGATTGGTGCGGCCCGAGGTTGCGTAACTGAAGTCGAGCAGATTCGCGTCGTTCGTGTAGCTGCGCGCGAACTGCTGCTTGAGTTCGTGGCGGCCGAGGTGGTTGAGGATTTCCTCGCCGCTGCCATCCTGGTTCACGGTCCAGGGGAAGAACTGGTTGATCTCGAAACCGTTGAGGTTGCTGCCTGCTGTGCTATGGATCGGCTCGGGATACAAGTCGGTTGCACTCGCACTTGCAGCCGCCGCCGCTTCCGAAGCGTAATCGAATGGTGTGATCCCGGTCGGCGGACTCGTCGCCGGATCGTTGTTCAAATCCTGATTGAGATGATCCCAGCGCGAAAACACCAGGCGTCCGAAGCTGTCGATGAAGGGTCCAAACGAACCCGACGGCGTGTTCTCCAGCAGCGTCAGCGCGCCGCTGGCCGGGTCGAGCCGCCATAAACCGCTGTTCGCCGGCTGGCCGCGGTATTCGTCGAGCACCGGATAGAGTGCGGCGGCCCCGTTGCGTGGGCGGTCGCTCACGAACACGATGCTGCCGTCACTCAGGTAAGCCGGTTCGATATTGTTGAAACCGGCGGGCTGATTCGCCACTTTCACGATGACGGGTGTCAGCCCGCCGAGAACCTGCGGCAGATTGGTGAGTTCATATAGCTGCCAGGTGTAGGTTTCCGCGCCGCCGACACTGGCCGGTGCGCCGACCACCATGCTGAAAATCGCTTTGCTCGCGTCGAACGCAATTGCCGGATCACGCACCGCGACAGCCTGATTGCCGGTCAGCAGTCCGGCGCCGCCGGGGCTGCCATAGCCAGCTTCCTGGGTCAGGTAGCGCAGCGCACCGGACGTCGGCAGCAGCATCAGATCGCCGCCGCGTGGCGCCGCCAATGTGGTCGGCAGATGGTTTGCGAACGGCGCCGAGATCGTCATATTGACGTAGTCGTAGCCGGTGGGCACTTGGGTTACGAACAGAATCGGGTGCGGCAACGCGGCGGCGCTCGCGCGCGCAATCAGCAGACACAGGAACGCGAATAACTGGATACGCGACATGGTGGCTTTCCCCTTGCGGTTGACACGTCAGGCAACGCAGGTTCGGCGTTCACCCGAACGCGATCCCGCCGGCCGCGGGACTGGCGGCAGGTTCCGGCAGATGAAGGGCGGGTACACTAAGGCGATGGCCCGCAAATCCCCTCCTCCCTCGCGTCCGCGTACGTCGCACACAACAGCGACCGCGATGCCCGGCGTCCGACGGTCGACCGCGCCGGCAATGCCGCCTGCGCCACCACCATGGATCGCTCGCCAGCTCGCGCGCGTGGATTGGGCGCATGTGCGCGAACGCCTCACCCAGTACGCCAAGCTCGCGCGCATGGACCGCCCGGTCGGCGCGCTGCTGCTGCTGTGGCCGACCTGGTGGGCGCTATGGCTCGCGGCACAGGATTTTCCGCCGCTCGGCACACTCACAATCTTTACGCTCGGCGTATGGCTGATGCGTTCGGCGGGCTGCGTGATCAACGACTTCGCTGACCGCGGGCTCGATCCACATGTGCAGCGCACCCGCGAGCGGCCACTGGCCACGGGCGCGGTGACGCCGCGCGAAGCAGTGCTGGTCTTCCTCGTACTGATCACACTCGCGTTTCTGCTCGTACTGTTGACGAACAGGCTGACGATCGAACTATCGGTCGCCGGCGCGTTCCTCGCGATCACGTACCCGTTCATGAAGCGCTACACCTATCTGCCGCAGGTGTATCTCGGCTGCGCGTTCGGCTGGTCGATCCCCATGGCGTTCGCGGCAATCGGCGGCGGCGACTGGACCACGTTCGTCAAGACGCTGCCCCTGTGCGGACTGCTGTTCCTGGCGAACGTGATTTTCTCCACGATCTACGACACGGAATACGCGATGGTCGATCGCGACGACGATATCCGTGTCGGCGCGAAATCCACGGCGATCCTGTTCGGCGACGCGGATCTGCCGATCATCGCCGTGCTCATGGTCACATTTATGCTGGCCATGTTGCTGGTGGCGCAGCGGGGCCATCTGCACTGGCCGCACTTCGCCGCGCTCGGCATCGCCGCGGCACTGTTCGTCTGGCAGCAATGGCTCATGCGCGGTCGCGAGCGCGACGCCTGCCTCAAGGCATTCCGCAACAACAACTGGGTTGGCTTGGCCCTGTGGGTTGGAATCGTGTTGTCGTACGCCCTCAAGTAGGCCCGCGCGATTTCGGTGCGCGTGCGAGCGCCCATACATCCACCCGCGCCGCGCCGGCCCCCAGCAACACGCGCGCGCATTCGCGTAGCGTCGCACCGGTCGTCATCACGTCGTCGATGACGGCGACGTGCGCCGGCACTGGGGCAGCGTCGACGGCGGCGAATGCGCCACGCAGATTGCGCTGCCGTTCGGGCGCATCCAGATTCGACTGCGCCGCGGTCGCGCGCGTGCGCACCAGCACGTCATCGCGCAACGCGATCGCGAAAGTCTTTGCCAGCGGCCGGGCCAGTTCCAAAGCCTGGTTGTAGCCGCGCTCGCGCAGGCGCTGCGCATGCAGCGGCACCGGTATCAGCGCCGCAGGCAGCGGCGGCGGTGCGACGGTCAGCGCGTTGATCCACAACTCGGCAAGCACGCGACCGGCGGCGAGACTGCGGCCGAACTTGAGATGCGTGACGAGTTGGTCGAGTGGCGCTGCGTAGACGAACGGCACGCTCGCGGTCGTAAATGGCGGCTCCCGCTGCAAACATTCGCCGCATAGCGGAGCGGGCGTCGCCAGCGGCAACGCACACCGCGGGCAGCACACGACATTGCGCAGCAAATCCGCCGCGCAGGCAGCGCACAGATCGCGCTCACCGCTGCCGACCTGGCCGCATAACAGACAGTGCGGCGGCAGCACCGCGAATTGCAGGTGCCGCCAGCCGTCAACCAGAACCTGTGCTGTCAAGTTGACAGCCTTTCGGCCGCTGTCCAAACTCCCGCCATCTCAACCCTCCGAGTGCGTCATGTCCTTGCGCCACGACTATACCCGCGCTGAAGTGCTGGCGCTGTTTGCGCTGCCGTTCAACGATCTGCTGAGCCGGGCGCACAGCGTGCATCGCGCGCATCACGATGCGAATGCCGTGCAGGTTTCCACGCTGCTGTCGATCAAAACCGGCGGCTGTCCCGAAGATTGCGGCTATTGTCCGCAAGCGGCGCGCTATCACACCGGCGTGAAAGCCGAAAAACTCATGGACCTCGACGCGGTGCTCGACAAGGCGCGCGCGGCGAAAGCGGCGGGCGCGACGCGCTTCTGCATGGGCGCGGCATGGCGTGCGCCGAAAGACCGCGACGTGGAACGCGTCGCGGAAATGGTCGCGGGCGTCAAGGGTCTCGGTCTGGAAACCTGCGCGACGCTCGGCATGCTGACGCAGGAACAAGCCGATCGCTTCAAGACGGCGGGCCTCGATTACTACAACCACAATCTCGACACCGCACCGGAGTTCTACGGCGAGATCATCCATACGCGCGAATACTCCGATCGCCTCGACACGCTCGCTCGCGTGCGCAACGCCGGACTGAAGACCTGCTGCGGCGGCATCGTCGGCATGGGCGAGACGCGCGAACAACGCGCGGGACTTTTGCAGACGCTCGCCAACCTGCCCGAGCATCCGCAATCGGTGCCGATCAATCGCCTTGTGCAAGTAACCGGCACACCGCTCGCCGGCACCGCGTTGCTCGATCCGTTCGAATTCGTGCGCACGATCGCCGCAGCCCGCATCCTCATGCCGACATCGATGGTGCGGCTTTCGGCCGGGCGTGCGGAAATGAGCGACGAACTGCAGGCGCTGTGTTTCTTCGCCGGCGCCAACTCGATTTTCTACGGCGAAAAACTGCTGACGACCGGCAATCCCGACGTTGCCCACGATCAGGCCTTGTTCGCGCGCCTGGGGCTCATGCCAATGGCCGTGCAGGGCGGCCCGGCCACGCTGCATGCGGATATCGTCGAACACCGCGAGAACGCGGCCGCCTGACGTTCATCAGCCGATGTCGCGTCCGGATCTTTTTGCGCGGCTCGCGCAGGCACATGTGCAGCGCGCGCAGGAGGATTTATTGCGGCGTGTGCGCACGGTCGAACGCGTCGACGGCCCGCGTATCGTCGTCGCCGGCCGCGCGCTGCTGAATTTCGCCAGCAACGATTACCTCGGGCTGGCGCAGCATCCGCTGCTACGCGAAGCGTTGACGAAGAGCGCAGCGCGTTCGGGGGTCGGCGCGACAGCTGCGCATCTGCTCGGCGGCCATCGTGACGAACACGCCGCGCTCGAAGAGAAGCTCGCGCGCTGGACGGGTCGTGAGCGTGCGCTGCTGTTTTCGACCGGCTATATGGCAAACCTCGGCGTGCTCAGCGCACTGCTGCGCCCAGGTGACGTCTGCGTGCAGGACAAACTCAATCATGCTTGCCTGATCGACGGCGCACGCCTGAGTGGCGCGAAACTGAAACGCTATCGGCATGGCGACGTGGGCAGCGCCAGGCAACAGCTCGAAGCGGATCCCGCAGCAGCGACGCTGCTCGCCAGCGACGGCGTGTTCAGCATGGATGGCGATGTCGCTGCATTAGTGGAATTGGCAGGATTGTGCAAAACGCAGCAAGCCACCCTGATGGTCGATGATGCGCACGGTCTCGGCGTACTCGGCGCGCACGGCGCAGGCTCGGCCGCGGAATTGACACAAGCGGATGTGCCGGTGTTGATGGCCACGCTCGGCAAGGCGATCGGTGCCGCCGGTGCATTCGTGGCCGGCAGTGCGGCGCTGATCGACGGTCTCGTCCAGTTCGCGCGTACCTATGTCTACACCACTGCAATGCCGCCGGCATTGGCCGCGGCAGCGAGCGCGGCCGTGGACATTGCCCGCGACGATCGCGAACGGCGTGCGCGTCTGCACCAGCGCATCGCGCAGTTCCGCAAGGGAGCCGGCGAACGTGGTATCGCGCTGCTGGATTCGCCCAGCGCCATTCAACCGGTGCTGATCGGCGCCAGCGCTGTTGCGCTTGCCGCTGCGCAGCAGCTGGAACTGGCCGGTTTCTATGTTCCCGCGATCCGCCCGCCGACGGTGCCAGCCGGAAAGGCGCGTCTGCGCGTCACGCTTTCCGCCGCACACGAGGAAGGCGATGTCGCGCGTCTGCTCGACGCGCTCGCGCAGGTCGTGCCATGCGCGCACGGAGCGGCGTGATGCAGATCGAAACCGTCGGTAACGGTGCGGACCTCGTTCTGATCCACGGTTGGGCGATGCATGCGGGAACTTTCGCGCCCCTGACGCAACATCTGGCGAAGAATTTTCGCGTGCATCTCGTGGATCTGCCCGGGCACGGCTACAGCCGCGACGACCTGGACAATCTCGAGCCGGCGCAGGCTGCCGCCGCGTTGGCCGCCCGCGTGCCGCGTGCGGTGTGGGTCGGCTGGTCGCTCGGAGGACTCGTCGCATTGCACGCGGCACTGCTGCCAGAATCACTCGTGCGCGGACTCGTGATGGTCGCCGCGTCGCCACGTTTCGTCGCCGCGCCGGACTGGCCACACGGCGTCGAGATCGGCGTCTTCGAGCAGTTCGATGCCGGCTTGCGTAGCGATTACCGCGCGACGATCGAACGCTTCCTTGCGCTGGAGGCGCTGGGTTCCGAGCACGCGCGGGCGTGTCTGCACGAATTGCGTACGCATGTATTCGAACGCGGCGAACCGGTGCTCGCTGCGCTCGAACAGGGCCTGCATGTGCTGGAGACCAGCGACCTGCGCGCGTGCGTGTCGCAGCTCAAAGTGCCAAGCCTCTGGCTTGCGGGGCGCCGCGACCGTCTGGTGCCCGCCGCGGCGATGCGCTGGGCGGCGCAACAAAGCCCACAAGGACGCTTCGTGGAGTTTCCCACCGGCCACGCCCCATTTATCGGTCATGCGGCGGAAGTAGGTGATGCCATTGCCGAATTCGCAGCCGGCCTGCCGGCATGACGCCGCCGCTCGACACGCGTCAAGTGCGTCGCGCATTCGGCCGCGCTGCGCGCACCTACTTGCAACACGCCGCATTGCAACGCGAAGTCGAGCAACGCCTGCTCGAGCGGCTGGAGTACTACTCCGGCAAGCCGGCGCGCGTGCTCGATGTCGGTTGTGGCCCCGGGCTGGCCAGCGCCGCGCTGCGCAAACGCTTTGCGCCGGCGCAGGTGATCGCACTGGATCTCGCGTTGCCCATGCTGCAGCAGGTGCGGACCGGCTGGCGCCGCCCACTCGCGCGCGTTTGCGCGGATGCCCGCGCGCTGCCGCTCGCCGATGCCAGCATCGACGTATTGTTCTCGAATCTCTGCGTGCAATGGATCGACGACCTGCCTGCGCTGTTCGAAGAATTCCGCCGCATTCTCAAACCCGGCGGCTATCTTGCGCTCTCCACCTTCGGCATCGACACGCTGCACGAATTGCGCGCGGCGTGGGCAGCGGCCGATCGCGCACCGCACGTCGGCATGTTCGCGCACATCGCGCAGGTCGGCGACGCGCTGCTCGCCGCCGGTTTCCGCGACCCGGTGCTCGACAGCGAGCACTTCACGCTGACCTATCCGGACGCCGCGAGCGTGATGCGTGAACTCAAAGGCCTCGGCGCGACCAATGCCGACGCCAGTCGGCCGCGCGGCCTGACCGGCAAATCGCATTTCCATCGCGCACTCGAAGCCTATGAGCGCTTCCGCCGCGATGATGGCGCGCTACCGGCGACTTTCGAAGTGATCAGCGCTCATGCCTGGGCCCCGCCAGCCGGCCAGCCGCGGCGCGGACCGCGCGGGGAAATCGCGACGTTCCCGATCGACAAGCTGCGCGGCTCGCGGCGCTGAGGCAGATAACCGTCAATCACGACGGCAACTTTCGGCCACTCCCCGTCACCTAATGCTCACGAATGCTCGCCCTGGAGCGGACGCTAGAACTCAAATCCGTTGGCAAAAATCAAATTACACGGGGTATACCAGGGCGTGAAGCCGGTTGCCGCATCCCACGCGGGGGCGTCGGTATAGCTGGACTCGGGAAAATCATTGGGACACAAAGACGATCCGCCTGGCACAAGCCCGTTGGTCGCGGCTGGTAACACTCCGCTCAAATGATTCGCACCGACCTTCAAATACCCCAGGACAGCCAATCCTGTGAGATCGGGAATCGTTCCGGTCAGTTGGTTGTTATCAGTGGAGAAACCAATCAAATTCGTCAAGCCCGTGAGCGAGGGAACCGTTCCGGTCAGTTGGTTGGAGCCGACGTCGAAATAGCCTAAATTCGTAAGGCCCGTGAGCGAGGGAATCGTTCCGGTCAGTTGGTTGGAGCCGACGTCGAAATTGAACAAATTCGTCAGGCTCGTGAGCGAGGGAATCGTTCCGGTCAATTGGTTGTTATAAGCGGAGAAACCAGCCAAATTCGTCAGGCCCGTGAGCGACGGAATCGTTCCGGTCAGCTGGTTGCTGGCCAGACTGATTTCGGTGACATGAGATAACGTGGCATTGCACGTGATGCCGAACCAGGTGCATTCGGTTCCCGCGGCACCGTTCCAACCAGTGTGCGTCGTCCAACTCGCTCCATTGGTATTTGTATACAAAGCAATCAGCGCATCCCGTTCAGTTGTGGGAATGACGGCGTTGGCAGCGCAACTGAATGCCGACACGATCGCGGCGACGACAACACAGGCGCGAGCACGGAAATGGAAAGTCAAAGCTACCCCCTTTCATTGATCTTAAGTTGCGGATACCTGTCCCCGGGCCGCCGTTCGAGGCGAGTATTATGCGCAGGTTGCCAGCTAATGTCCCGGGCGGTTTGCGGCCGTTCGCCAGAGGCTGGTTAGGGTTGGAAGCGGACCACTACACTTGCTTGTGTCTGAAGCACCCGACGAAGTGATCATTGACCATCCCCGTCGCCTGCATATGCGCGTAAATGATCGTCGAGCCGACAAAATTGAAACCACGCTTTTGCAGATCCTTGCTTAAGCGGTCCGATAGTTCGGTGCGCGCGGGCACGTCGCCGCGTTCGCGCCATTTGTTGCGGATCGGCTTGCCGTCGACAAATGCCCAGAAATACGCATCGAGGCTGCCGCATTCGTCCGTGACCTGCAGTGCCGCACGCGCGTTATTGCGCGCGGAAAAAACCTTCATGCGATTGCGGATGATGGCCGGATTGAGCAGCAATTTCTCCAGTGCCGCATCGGTCATGCGCGCCACACGGGCGATGTCGAAGCCGTGAAACGCCTGGCGATACGCGTCGCGCTTGTTCAGCACCGTGCTCCAGCTCAAGCCCGCCTGCGCGCCTTCCAGGACGAGAAATTCGAACAGGCGCGTATCGTCATGCAGCGGCACGCCCCATTCGGTGTCGTGATAGGCACGCATCGCGGCGTCTTCGCCACTGGCCCAGGAACAGCGTGTCAGCGTCTTCGCCATCGTCGGTCGGTTATATGAGTGGAACGCGTATCATACGCAGCCCTCCTTCGCCGTCGACTGCATGAAGTCTTTGACTGCCCAGCGCGGCGCCCTGGCTGCGCTGGCGATCCTCAGTCTGATCTGGGGTTTCAACTGGATCGTGATGAAATCGGTGCTGGCCTTCGTCGGCCCGGTGACGTTCTCGGCGATGCGCTACGTCTTCGGCACCGCGGTGCTGTTTCTCGTGCTGGTTCTGCGTGGCGAAACGCTTAGGCCCACGCCATGGCGCGACACGCTGCTGATCGGTCTGACCCAGACCACCGGCTTTCAGGTGATGGTGCAGTTCGCGCTGATCTCCGGCGGCGCCGGCAAGACCGCGTTGCTCGCCTACACCATGCCGTTCTGGGTGATACCGCTGGCGTGGGCGTTGCTCGGCGACCGGCCCGCACCGCGACAGTGGCTATGGATCGTGCTCGCCGCGGGCGGACTCGTGCTCGTTCTGGAACCCTGGCACACGCAGGTCGGCTTGGTCAGCGCGCTGCTCGCACTCGGCGGCGGCGTGTGCTGGGCGATCGGCACTGTATTGTCCAAACGCCTGTTTCAGCGCATGACCGTATCGCCGCTGCGCCTCACCGCCTGGCAGATGCTCCATGGCACGGCGTTCATCGTCGTGCTCGCGTTGTGCCTGCACGAACGCGCGACGCTGTGGACGCCGCAGCTGATCGGCGCGCTGATCTACAACGGCGTGCTGTCTTCCGGTGTCGCCTGGGCATTGTGGCTGTTCATCGTGCAGCGCCTGCCGGCCAACGTCGCCGGGCTCGCCAGCCTGATCACACCGCTGGTCGGCGTGCTGTGTGCGTGGGCGATATTGCACGAACAGCCGGATCTCGCCGAAAGCATCGGCATCGCCGTCATCGGCGTGGCCTTGTTTGGGGTACTGCGTCCGGCGCGTGCGCGAGCCTAACTGCGCTCGATTTGAGCCGCTCTTTCATGCAGATTGTAGTGGTGGGCGATGCGCGCGATTTTGCCGAGATGAATCGTGAAGAAGCCGCCGCCGGGCAGCGCATAGCGTTGACCGCTGGCCGTCGGCATGCCGGGCTCGGTGTCCTGATAGACGCCATGCTGGACGAACTCGGCGGCGGCACGCGTACCGTCGTCGATGCTGAGCACGACGATGTCGCGCAGGTCTTCCCGATAGCAGCGCAGAATGTGCTCGAGATAGGCGCGCATGGCGGCCTTACCCGTTTCGCGCCGCCCCTGGTTGACGTCGTGCACGACGTCGTCGCTGACGCATTCGAGCATGCCGTCGATGTCGCGGCGATTGTAGGCAGCGTAGAAGCGCAGGATCAGCGCACTGGTACGGTCTGCCGCGCGTGAGCCATCGATGATCATGTGCCCTCCGCGGTCGATGGTACTCCGCTTGGGTATCAGCCGCGATAGCCGATCCCGCGCGCCATCAAAACTGCCAGCAGCGGGATCAATCCGAGCATATGCATCTCGAGCAGCACGATGCGCTTGATGCGCTGCCATTCGCTGGTCGCGATGCGGAAACCGGTATCGGCGGCAGCGCTCTTGCGCCAGCGCAGAAATGCGCGCGTCGGTGCGATCGAGATGAGTCCGACAATGACTAATAGCGCGATCTTGGCATGGAACACCGGATTGTGTGCGTAGAAAGCCCAGGGTTTGGCGCCCCACAGAAGGCGCGACAACCCCGCAAGCACGACGGCGCCGGCGGAGATACCGAAACCCAGGTCAGCCAACGCCAAGCGCCGCAGATCGAGCTTGTCGGCGCCGGCTTTAAGCAGCGTCCACTCTTTGGCGAGGAACCAGATCAGCGCGAAAATCGCGACGAAATGCAGGTAGGCAAGAATGGCGTCCGTCCACATAGCGGGTCTTCACCGTTGCCAAGGTAAGCGGTCGAGATCGATGTTGCCGCCGCTGAGGATCAGGCCCACGCGCTTGCCGGCAAAGTGTTCGCGATGACGTAGTACGGCCGCGAGCACTGTCGCCGACGACGGCTCGACGACGAGCTTGAGGCGCTCGAAAACCAAGCGCATGGCCGCGATCGTTTCGGCATCGCTGACGGGCAGCACGCGAATAGCATATGTCTGCAGCAGCTCGAAATTCACCGCACCGATGCCCGCGCGCAGACCGTCGCAGATCGTGTCCGGCACTACATCGGTGACACGCTCGCCGCGGCGCAACGATTCGATCGCATCGGCCGCGCCTTCCGGTTCCGCAGCGAAGATCGCGATGTGCGGCAGCAGCGCACGAGCGGCGATCGCGGTACCACCGATCAGGCCGCCGCCGCTGATCGGCGTCATGATGATGTCGAGCGCACCGGCGTCACGGATCAGCTCCAATGCCGCAGTGCCTTGACCGGCGATCACCTGCGCATCGGTGAACGGATGCACGAAGCTTGCACCGGTTTCGCCACGCACGCGCTCGGCGAGCTCTTCGCGTGCGGCGAGTGTCGGCGCGCAGAAATGCAGCGACGCTCCGTATTCGCGGATCGCATCGGCCTTGGACTTCACCGTGCCTTCCGGCACGACGATATGTGCTGGAATCCCGCGCAGATGTGCGGCGAGCGCGAGCGCGGCGCCGTGATTGCCGGCCGAATGCGTGACCACGCCGCGCGTGGCGACGTCGTCCGCCAGTGCCATTACCGCATTGCAGGCGCCGCGAAACTTGAATGCGCCGGCGCGCTGCAGGTTTTCGCATTTGAATGCGAGCTGCGCGCCGGCCAGCGTATCGAGCGCGGCGTTGCGCAACACCGGTGTGCGCACGGCGTGCGCCGCGATGCGTTCGGCGGCACGTTCGATATCGGCAAGATTGATGCTCATATCCAGAGGATTGTAACGTTTCAGCGTGCTGACGCTAACGCTTGGTCGGGCAATTCCGGCCTGCCCACGAAACTGGGAACCCATAGCCAAAGTGGCGAAGTAATCGCTGCAGCGCGATAAGATCGCGCATACACATCCGCGAAGCTTTGATCGTGCAGCCGATCCCCGAAATCCGCGACATCGATCGCGATGCGTTTGAACGCGAAATTCTTCCGCGCGAGCAACCGGTCGTGTTGCGCGGTCTCGTCGCCGACTGGCCCGCTGCGCAGCGCGGTCGCGAATCGCCGGAAGCGATCTGCCGCTATCTGATCGAACGCGACAACGGCACGAACGTCGATGCGATTCTGCTGCCGCCCCAGGAGCATGGGCGCATCTTCTACAACGCGGCGCTGGATGGTTTCAACTTCCTGCGCAACCGCTTGCCCATTTCCCGTGTCCTTGAGCAGATCGCGCGCTATTCGGCATTTCCATCGGCGCCGGCCGTGGCGGTGCAGAGCGCGCTGATCCGCGAATGCCTGCCGCGCTTCGCCGAAGAAAACCGCTTGGGTTTGCTCGACGGCGTAGAGCCGCGCATCTGGATCGGCAACGCGATCGTCACGCCGGCGCACTACGACAATTCACGCAACATCGCCTGCGTCGTCGCCGGGCGCCGCCGCTTCACGCTGTTTCCCCCCGAGCAGATCGAAAACCTGCACGTCGGCCCGTTTGATTTTGCGCCGGCAGGACCCGCGATCAGCCTGGTCGATTTCGCACAGCCGGATTTTGCGCGCTTTCCGCGCTTCCGCGCCGCGCTTGAACACGCGTCGAGCGCGGAACTGGTTTGCGGTGACGCGCTCTACATCCCGACGCGCTGGTGGCACCACGTCGTGTCGCTGGAGCTGTGCAATGTGCTGGTCAATTATTGGTGGACGGCGGACTCAGGTCGCTCGCACCAGCAATGACCTCGGACGTCACCGTCGATTCCGGCGGCGGTGCGGTCGCGTCCACCGCTTTCGGCAGATGCGCCACGCTGTACCAGGCCAGCAGCCACGCCGCGCCGACCATGGCCGACGCGCACCAGAAGGTCGCGCCGACGAACGCATCGTCGTGGTGAGTGGAATGCGTGACCGTCGCGAATACGCGCGTGAACAAGGTCGGCGCGAGAATGCCGGCAATGCTCGACAGACTCGCCACAGCGCCTTGCAACCGGCCCTGTTCGCGCGGATCCACGTAGTGCGTCATGATCGCCTGCGCCGCCGGCTGGGCAACGCCCCATAGCGCCGCAACCGGCATCGCTGCCCAGAACCAGTAGCCGCTCGGTGCGAGCGCGTACAAGGCAAAGCCGAGCGTGCCGAAACCCAGGCCGAACAACAGCGCGTAGCGTTCCCCTAGACGGCCGACAATCTTCTTGATCAAACCGCCTTGCACGATCGCGGCAAGCACGCCGACGAGGGCGAGCGTGTAGCCGACCATCTGCGGACCCCAGTGAAAACGGTAGTCGGCGTACAACACGAAAGTGGTGGGATAGACCATGTGCGCGAGCGCCATCAGGAACAGCACGCCGACGAGGCCGAGCACTTGCGGGTAGCGGCGCAACAGCTTGAGCGCGCCGAACGGATTGGCGTGGGCCCAATCGAAATGCGGCGTACGTTTCTCTTTCGGCAGCGATTCGGGCAAGACGAAGAAGCCGTAGGTGAAATTCGCCAGACACATGACGACCGCCACGTAGAACGGCAGGCGCAGATTGATCTCGCCGAGAAAACCGCCGATCGCCGGCGCGACGACGAAGCCGATGCCGAACGCCATGCCGATCATGCCGAAGGCCTGCGCGCGCTTTTGCGGCGGCGTGACGTCGGCGACGTACGCATTGGACGTGCTGAAGCTGGCCGCAGTGATGCCGGAGATGATGCGGCCGATGAACAGCAGCGGCAGCGTGTTCGCCAGCGACATCATCAGGAAATCCAGCCCCAGGCCGAGATTCGACAGCAGGATCACCGGGCGTCGGCCGAGCCAGTCCGAAAGTGCGCCTTGCACCGGCGTGAAGAAGAACTGCATCGTGAAGAAGGCCGTGGAAAAATAGCCGTACCAGATCGCCGCGCGCGAGACATCGCCGGCGAGGAAGTGCTGGATCAGGTGCGGCAGCACCGGGATGATCAGACCGAACGCGAGAATGTCGATCAGCACAGTGATGAAGATGAAGACGAGCGCGGCTTTGCGCACCGGCGTTACGGCATTATCGTTTTCCACAAATATCCTTTCCTATTTGTCGCCGTGGATGTCCACGAAGCGCAGGAACTCCGCGCGGGTGCGCGCATCTTCGCGGAACGTGCCGAGCATCTGGCTCGTGATCATCGACACACCGCGCTTGTGCACGCCGCGCGTGGTCATGCATTGGTGTGTCGCGTCGATGACGACGCCGACGCCGCGCGGCTTGAGCACGTCCTCGATGCAATGCGCGATCTGCGCGGTGAGTTTTTCCTGCACCTGGAAGCGCCGCGCGAAAGCATCGACGACGCGGGCGAGTTTGGAGATGCCGACGACCTTGTCGGTCGGCAGATAGCCGACGTGGGCGCGACCGATGATCGGCGCCATGTGGTGTTCGCAAAACGACTCGAACTGGATGTCGCGCAGCACGATCAGTTCGTCGTAGCCGGCGACTTCCTCGAAGGTGCGGCGCAGGTAGGCGGCCGGATCGATCGCATAGCCGGAAAACCAGTCGCGATACGCATCGACGACGCGCTTGGGCGTATCGCGCAGACCTTCGCGTGCGGGGTCTTCGCCTGCCCAGGCGAGCAGCGTGCGCACCGAATCCTCGGCTTGGGCCCGCGTCACGCGCGGCGCCTTGACCTTCGCTTTTTTCATATGCGCCTCGCAGCGAGCACGACGATCACCAAGTCTAGCGTGATCGGCGTTGATGTGCTCGATTACGGGCCGAAGCCGTCACTGAAAATGGGATCGGTAACGACGTTGCGCACATTGCTCCACAAATCGCGCAGGTCATTCGCGATCAGGCTGTAACTGCTGTAGACAAGAAACACCGCAGCGACGCCGGTTTCGTTGTCGACCCATGGCGAGGTGCCGAACTTGCCAGTGCTCGACACCTGCACGGCATTGCCCTGCGCATCGATCAGATTGCGCCATTCGCCGTAACCGTAGCCATAGGCGAACGGGTCGGGCGTGCTGATCACCGGCGCGCTGTGGGTCTGATCTTTTTGCATGTCGGCGATATCGTCTGCCGCAAGATATTGCGCGCCATTCCACCAGCCGTGCTGCGCAACCATCTGCACGACGTTCGCGTAATCGTGCAATGTTGAGCGGACACCGCCGGCAATTTGCGGGTTCTGGATCGACTGGTAGGGCGGCAACAACGCGACCGGATTGAAATCCGTATGCGCCATGCCGAGCTGCGTCGTCACTTCATCCTGGAACAGTTGATCCCAGCTCTTGCCGCTGGCGATCTCGGCCATGCGCCCGCCAACCTGCATGCCGTTGCCGGTATAGGCGAAACCGGTACCGGGTGGATATTCCAAAGCGAGCCCGAGGATCTGCTGGGTGCAGGTATCCAGCGTGTAGTTCGTGTGATCGCCAAGGCAGCTGGCATCGGCCGCCGGCAAGCCCGAGGTGTGACTGAACAGCTGTCCGAGCGTGATGCCCTGCTTGTCTGCCGGCGCGGCCGGCAAATACTGGCCGACTGTGTCGCTCCAGCCCATTTGATTTTTTTCGACGAGGCGTTCAATGGCGAGCGCGGACAACCACTTGCTCGCCGACGCGATCGGGATGCGTGTCGCCGATGTGTAGGTGCCGAAATACTCCTCGTCGATGACGGTACCGTTGCGAATGATGATCAGCGAAGCGCCGTTGATCGATGGATACGTCTGCATCATCCCGTTGATTTGCTCGGTGACCGGCATGAAGTCATAGGCCGGAGCCGCATGGGCATGAGCGGCTATCACCGAGGCAGCAAGCGGCAGAAGACGGCGCACACCCATTCCTTCCGAGGGGAGTCAAAGCCAGAACGCGCTCGGCAACAAAGCGTTGACGGCTACTCGACCCGGCAGAACGCCGCTTTCAGATAACGCGATTCCGGTACGTGCGCGAGCCACGGGTGATCGGAGCCCGCGCCGGATACCTTGAGCACCTGCAGCGTGCGGTTGGCGTAGAACGCTGCCCGCCGCAGCATGTCGAGGAATTGTTCCTCGCTGACCAGGCCGGTGCAGGAGCAGCTCAGGAACAGGCCGCCGGGCTTGACCGCGGCGAGCGCGAGCTTGTTCATGTCGAGGTATTTCTTCAATGCCGGAATGACCTGCTCGCGGTCGCGCGTCATTTTCGCCGGATCGAGAATCACGACGTCGAAGCGCTTGTCCTTGTTCGCGGCGATGTCGCGCAGCCAGTGGAAGATGTCGGCCTGGATGAATTTCACCTTGACCTTGTTCAGGCGCGCGTTGCTTTCCGCGACTTCCAGGATCTCTTCGTCCAGATCCACGCCGACGACTTCGCTCGCGCCGCCGATCGTCTTGGCGTAGATGCCGAAGCCGCCGGAGTTGCAGCACAAGTCGAGCACGCGCGCGCCGGCGCAGAACTCGGCGAGTGCCTTGCGATTGTCGCGTTGGTCGGCGAAGAAGCCGGTCTTGTGCTTGCTGCCCGGCGCGGCGTGGAACTGCACGCCGTGTTCGTGGATCACCGTGGGCTTTGGCGCGGGCGGATGTGCCAGGTCGAAACTTTCCTGTTTCTGCACATGATCTTCGGCATAGGCGTAGATTTGCGCGTCGGGGAAATGCTCGAGCAGACAACGCTTGATCGCATCGCGCTGCTTGAACATGCCGGCGGAAAAATATTCGACGACGAGCGTGTCGGCAAAGCGGTCCACGACGAGACCGGACAGGCCATCGCCTTCAGAATGAATCAGCCGGTACGCGTCCGTGACCGCATCGAGCTTGAGCAGCTCGCGGCGCAACCGCACCGCCGCGCCGATCTTGCGCGCGAAGAACGCCTCGTCGACGGCCTCGTCGGGATCCGCCGTGAGCACGCGCAGCGCAATGCGCGAGTGGCCGTTATAGAAGCCGCGGCCGGCGAAGGTACCGTCGCGATCGACGATATCGACGATGCTGCCGGGCTTGGGTTTCGGCTCGGGCTTCTCGACCATCTTCTGGAAGATCCAGGGATGGTTGGAGCGGCGTTCGATCTTCAGGTGGACGGTAGGGTTGGCACTGCTGTTCATCGCGCCATTTTAGCTGAATGCCATCGGCAACCTTGCGGCCAGTCTTGCCTGCCCCCACAGTCGTGTCATGGACATCGCGCCACAACCTCCTGAGCTCACCGCCACCACCGTCGCCCGCGACCGGCTGCGCGTGCGCTATGCCGTGATCGGCGCGGCCGGTCTCGTCGTCGGCATCTGGCTGGCCTGGCTTGGCGCCTGGTCGCTCGGCTGGAATATGGACGATCTGGGCATCCGCCCGCGCGATGCACACGGCCTGATCGGCATATTGAGCGCGCCATTCGTGCACGCATCGTTCGAACATCTGATGTCGAACACGCTGCCGCTTGGGCTTCTCGCGGCACTCACCCTGTACGCGTATCCGCGCGCGACGCGCTGGGCGTTGCCGCTGATCTGGATCGGTTCGGGGCTGGGGGTGTGGATCTGGGCGCGTGACTCGGTGCATGTCGGCATCAGCGGCGTCACGGTCGGCCTCATGGCGTTCCTGTTCCTGATCGGCCTGCTGCGCCGCGACCGCCTCGGCGTGGCGATTGCGCTGCTCGTGTTCTTCCTCTATGGCGGCATGTTGATGAGCGTGCTGCCACACGAGCAACACGTCTCGTTCGAGTACCACTTCTTCGGCGCGCTCGCCGGCGTCCTTGCCGCGATCGCGCTGCGCAAGTTCGATCCGCAGCCGCCACGCAAGCGCTATAGCTGGGAAGACGAAGAGGAACCGGCGGCCGAGGACGAGCTCGAACCCCCTCCGCCGGGCGAGGTTCCCGTGCTCTGGGACGGCCCGCGCCGCCGCCTGCTAGGCGGCGACAATGTCGTGCCACTGCGCGCGCGCCGCGAAGACGGCGAAACGCTGCATTGACGAGCGTCAAGGCGCCTTCAGTTGGCGGTGCTAGAATGACTGTATGAACGCCCAACCCCGCCGCGTCGAACACCTGCAGACCGACAAGGGCAGCGTGCCGGTGTACACCACGGCCGTCGTCGAGCAGCCGTGGTCGACATACACGCGTGAGGATCACGCGACGTGGGCAACCCTGTTCGAGCGCCAGCGCGAAATTCTCGTCGGCCGCGCCGCCCGCGAGTTCATCGAGAATCAGCACAAGTTCGGCATGACGCCGCAGGCGATTCCGAAATTCAGCGATCTCAATCGCGTGTTGAAGCAAGCCACCGGCTGGGAACTGATCGGCGTCGAGGGCCTGCTGCCGGAACTCACGTTCTTCGACCACCTGGCCAATCGCCGCTTCCCGGTGACCTGGTGGATCCGCAAACCCGAGCAGATCGATTACATCAGCGAGCCCGACCTTTTCCACGACTTGTTCGGCCATGTGCCGCTGCTGCTCAATCCGGTATTCGCCGACTACATGCAGGCGTACGGCAAGGGCGGCGTGAAAGCGCATGGAATCGGCACGGAAGCGCTAGTCAATCTCACGCGTTTATACTGGTACACGGTCGAATTCGGCCTGATCCGCCAGGACGACGGCTTGCGCATCTACGGCTCCGGCATCGTCTCGTCGAAAGGCGAGTCGATCCATTGCCTGGAGTCGGCCGCGCCGAACCGCATCGGCTTCGATCTCCAGCGCATCATGCGCACGCGCTATCGCATCGATACGTATCAGAAGACCTATTTCGTCATCGACAGCTACGACGAACTGATACGCGCGACCGAGCCGGACTTCACACCGCTCTATGCGCAGCTCGCACGCTCAGAATCGATTCCGGCCGGCGCTGTGCTGCCGGGCGACGATGTTCTGCAGCGCGGCACCGGCGAAGGCTGGGCGGACAACGCCGACGTGTAAGGGTTGATGTATCTTGAGAACTTTTGCTGTCGGTGTAGCGAAGACTGCTTATCCTATCTAGCCGATTCAGGCGACAGCATCGCCTCCGCCCAAGCGAAGTAGTCCGCGTATTTCTGCGCGTTCGCGCTGTTCGTGGTGGCTACATGCCCGGCGCCTTGTTCGGTTCGGATCCACACCGGCGTCGATGGCGAGGCAGCCATTACAGTCGCGGCGAACTTGCCGCTGTTCCACGGTGCCACGAGCGCATCGGCAAAGCCGACCGACAGCAGCAGCGGCGGATAATGTTCGCCGGCTTTCACGCGCAGCACCGGGTCCATGGCGGCGAGCAGGCGCGAAGGATTGAGTTCGCCAACTGCGATCAGCATGGCACCGAACGCCGAATCTACGCGTAATGGCACGTCATTGCTGACCGACGGGCACGATGACGTTGGTTGAAGAGCAAACTTGGAACTTGTAGGAGTGACTTGCCCACACCTTTACCTTTTCCTTATCTTCGGCTTCGAAGGGGATAATGAAGGTCGTTCCGCAGTTGTCTTCGTAGCCGGGTAATCCAGTCTTGAGTACTGGCCCGAGCTTGCCTTCGAATGCCGCATCCGTTTTATCCATGCTAAACGTTTGCACTAAAAAGTAGCCCTTCGGCTGATTGTAGTCACCCGACGAGGGCATATTTTCCACGTCAACGACGGGCCGGAGATCTGTAAGTGCTTTTCGCGCCTGAGCATCCAAGTTTGCGGGAACAACGAATGTTGTTACCGGGCCGATCCGCTCAATCAGCTTGAGCGAATAACTAGCGATTTCACCCAACTCGTACGCGCGCTCGCAGATAGCGTCTTTACAGTCGTTTTTGACCTTTCTGACGTGTTTGACGTTTTTAGTCTCGCAACCAACAAGCAGCAAGCCCAGCAACGCGACTTCTAGCACTGCTGCCAGCTTCAAATATCCGAATTGCATCAGATCTCCTTTGTCCGCGCGCTTTCGCGGCTGCTGCCGCAATGCTAGCAGCGCACCGGCCAGCCATATCATCAAATGATGCGCGTTCCACAATCGCGTCGAGTCTTTCAACAGAATCGGGTTGGGGGAGCCACGAACTAATCAGATCGGCGCGAGCTTCTCGATAGGCCGGCATAGGCCTTCCTAATCCTGCACGGACAGTTAAACGCCAGCAGCCAAAAGAACGCGATGACCCAACATGCGGCAACACGGGACTCGTGAGGCTTAAGGGGTCGGCACTTCGAGGGCTTTGCAGATTCGCTTCGCCAAGTGTTCGTTGATTTCGTTATGCCGCGGGATCGTCGTCGCCTTTTGCGCCAATCGATTCACGTAAACGGTATGGGCGCTGCCTTCGCGCAGGAACTGGCATCCGTGCTGTTCCAGATGCCGCACCAAATCGCGGCGTTTCATCAGGCGGCGGCGAGCCGCTCGCGAATCACCACGTGACCCTCGATCGATTCCTCAGCGAGCGCGCGATTGGCCTCCAACACAAGCTGCACGGCTTCCTTCAGGTTTTCGCGCGCTTCGTCGAGGGTGGCGCCCTGGGTGTTGGCACCCGGGAGTTCTTCAACGAATGCGATGTAGCCTTCCGGCACCTTCTCAAAAACAGCGGTTAGTTCCATTGCCTTGATTCCAAACAATTTGCCGGAACTATACCATGCTGCGAACCTGCCTCTCCCGCACACAAAGCGCCTCATGTATGCTGGCAACGCTCCGCGGAGACCTCACAATGATCGCTCGCATCTGGCGCGGCATCACGCTCAAGGAAAAGGCCGACGATTATCTGGCCTACCTGCATGAGACCGGGCTGAAGGATTACGCCAAGACCGCCGGCAATCGCGGCGTCACCGTGCTGCGCCGCGAACAGGGCGAGCATTGCGAGATCATGCTGGTATCGCTGTGGGAATCGATGGATGCCGTGCGCGCATTCGCCGGCGAGAATCCCGAGCGCTCGGTCTATTACCCGGAAGACGACCAGTTCCTGCTGCAGATGGAACCGCTGGTGCGGCACTACGAAGTCGCCGAGGAAATCCCGGCGGAAGCAGCGGCGGCCGAACCGAAGCCGGCGGCGAAGAAGCGCAAGTAGGAGTCTACTTCTTCTTCGGTATATACAAATCCGTGATCGTGCCTTCGTAGACTTCGGCGGCCATGCCGACGGATTCCGAAAGCGTCGGGTGCGGATGCACGGTCAGGCCGATGTCGGCCGCTTCGCAGCCCATCTCGATCGCGAGCGCGAGTTCGGAAATCAGTTCGCCCGCGTTCGGGCAGGTGACGCCGGCACCGATAATGCGGTGCGTGGCTTCGTCGAAAATCAGTTTGGTGAAGCCTTCGGTGCGCGCGATGCCGATCGCGCGCCCGGACGCGGCGTGCGGAAATTTTCCGACGCCGTACTTGATTCCCTGCGCCTTGGCTTCGCCTTCGGTCACGCCGACCCAGGCGACTTCCGGGTCGGTGTAGGCAACGCTCGGGATCACGCGTGCGACGAATTCGCTTTTCTGTCCCGCGCAGACTTCGGCGGCCACCTTGCCTTCGTGCGTCGCCTTGTGCGCTAACATCGGGTTGCCGACGACGTCGCCGATCGCGAAGATATGCGCCACGTTCGTGCGCATCTGTTTGTCGACCGGAATGAACCCGCGTTCGCTGACGCTGACACCCGCCTTGTTGGCATCGATCTTTTTGCCGTTCGGCGCACGGCCCACGGCAACGAGCACGCGGTCGTAGAGCTGCTGCTGCGGCGCTTTCTCGCCTTCGAACGTCGCGCGCAGTCCTTCCTTCGTAGCCTCGACTTTTGCGACTTTCACCTTCAAATGAATTCCGGCGTAGCGCTTGGACAAGCGCGTCGCCAACGGCTTGACGAGATCGGCGTCGGCGCCCGGCATGAGCTGATCGAGCAGCTCGACGACGGTGACCTTGCTGCCGAGCGCATCGTAGACGCAGGCCATTTCCAGACCGATGATGCCGCCGCCAACGACCAGCAAATTCTTCGGCACGTCGTGCAGCAGCAGCGCATCGGTGGAATCCATCATGCGCGGATCGTCCCAGGGGAAGCCCGGCAGCTTCACGGCCTGCGATCCGGCAGCGATAATGCATTTCTCGAAACGCACTAATTTCTTGCCGTCCTTGCCGTCGACTTCGACCTCGGTCGGCGAAACGAACTTGGCCGTGCCCTGCACGACCGTGACTTTGCGTTGCTTGCTCATGCCGGCCAAGCCGCCGGTCAGCTGCGCGACGACTTTGTCCTTGAACGCGGCGAGCTTGCCGATATCGATTTTCGGCGCGCCGAATTCGATACCGATGTCCTTTGCATGCGCGGCCTCGTCGATCACTTTCGCCGCGTGCAGCAGCGCTTTAGACGGAATGCAGCCGACATTGAGGCAGACGCCGCCGAGCGTGACATAGCGCTCGATCAGCACGGTGTTCTGGCCGAGATCAGCAGCGCGAAACGCCGCAGTGTAGCCGCCGGGTCCGGAGCCGAGTACGCACACTTGGCATTCGATGTCGGCCTTGCGCCCCGAGGCGGCCTCAGCTTTCGGCGCGGCGGCGGAAGCGGGTGCGGATACGGGTGCAGTCGCTGCCGCCGGCATCGAGGCCGGCGTTTTCGGCACTTCGCTTTTCGCGGGAGCCGCTGTGGCGTCCGCGGCATCGATGACGACGACGATGGCGCCTTCGGAAACCACGTCGCCCACCTTGACCTTCACTTCTTTGACCACGCCGGCAACACTGGACGGCACTTCCATCGTCGCCTTGTCGGATTCCAGCGTAAGCAGGCCCTGATCCTTGGCGACGGTATCCCCCAGTTTCACCAGCACTTCGATGACCGGCACGTTCGTGTAGTTGCCGATATCGGGAACTTTGACATCCGTGGCCACGTTCGACTCCTATTTGTCGTTGCGTTGGAACGCTGCCCGGAATCGCGCGCGCCAGTCGCTGCGCTTGAATTCCAGATCAAGCTCCGAGGCTTCGGGCGGCGGAGCCGCGGGTGGCTCCGCGCTGATATCCACTGCAGGCTCCGCGGTGATTTCCGCCGCAGGATCCGGGATGATGTCCGCTGCAGGCTCTGCAGTGATGTCCGCTGCAGGCTCGATACCCGGTGCTCGCTCCGCGCTGGGTTCCGGTGCAGCAGGAGCGGTCTGCGCTGGTTCCGCTTCGGCCGGCGGGGATGGCTCGACCACGCCGGATCTGGGCGCCATCGCTGCGTAAAAGTCGCGCAGGCGCTGTTCGTAATCCGGCACAGGATTTTCTGCCGGCGCTTGCGCGGCGGATTCTGGCTGCGCCGCCGGCAGCTGCGCGTGCACCGCTTCTTCCAGCGACTGCGCAGTCTCAGGTTCCGGAGCAGGTTCCGCTGCGGCTTCCGCCTCGAACAGCGCCGTTGGCGCCGCCGCGGATCCACCGAAAATCTGTTCACGCTCCTCGCGGATATTCGCCCGCAGGCTCTTGAGCACTTCGGCTTCGTCGCGCGCCTTGGCCTTGAGTTGCTCGCGCTCCTCGCGCTGGCTTTCGCGCAACTCAAGCGATCTTTCGTTTGCGTAGGCGATCGAGCGACGAATATCGGGTAGATGATGGCTGTCGACATCGATCAGCAGGCAATCGAACACGATGTAGCCGTCTTCGATCCACAAACCGTGGCGCTTCACCTCCACCCGTGCATTGCGCTCCTCGAAGAAGAACTTGTTCCAGGCGATATCCGGATCGCGATTAAGCCGCAGATACAGCGTGCGCATGGCCGAATGCACGCGCGACCAGGTCGTCTTCTGCACGTCGAGGTCGACGATGACGATGTCCTCGAACGGCGGCGCCATGCGATCGTCTCCGGGTCGTGCCGTCATAACAGCGAGCGCCGCATATCCGCGAGCAACTGCGCCAAATAGGCCGTGAACCGCGCCGCGGCGGCGCCGTCTATCACACGATGATCGTACGAAAGCGATAACGGCAGCGTCAGGCGCGGCTGGAAAGCCTTGCCGTCCCATACCGGCTTCAGCGCCGATTTCGACACGCCGAGGATGGCGACTTCCGGCGCATTGACGATCGGCGTGAATCCCGTGCCGCCGATGCCGCCGAGCGAGGAAATCGAGAAGCAGCCGCCGGACATATCGGCCGGCCCCAGCTTGCCTTCGCGGGCTTTCGCCGCGAGCGCGCCCGATTCCTGCGTAATCGCGACGATGCCTTTCTTGTCGGCATCGCGCAGCACCGGCACGACCAGTCCATTCGGCGTATCGGCGGCAAAGCCGATGTGGAAATATTTCTTCAGTACGAGATTTTCGCCACTGGCATCGAGCGACGCGTTGAAATCCGGATACTTCTTCAATGCCGCGACGACGGCCTTGATGATGAAACCGAGCATCGTGAACTTGATCCCGGCCTTTTCGTGTTCCTTGTTCAGCTGCACCCGCAGCGCTTCGAGTTCGGTGACGTCGGCATCGTCGTGCTGGGTGACATGCGGGATCATCACCCAGTTGCGCGCGAGATTGGCACCGGAGATTTTCCGGATCTTCGACAGCGCACGCGTTTCCACTTCGCCGAATTTCGCGAAATCCACCTGCGGCCAGGGCAGCAGGTTCAAGCCCGCGCCGCCGGCACCACCGGCAGCGCGCGGCGCTGCCAGTGCGCGCTTGACGAAGCCTTGCACGTCTTCCTTGGTAATGCGGCCATTGCGGCCGCTGCCGCTGAGCTGCGCCAAATCCACGCCCAGTTCGCGCGCAAACAGGCGGATCGCCGGGCTGGCATACGGCACTTTGTCCGGCATTACGGTATCGGCGCCAAACGCGACCGGCGGCGAGCGCTGTTCGGCTTGCTCCACTGACGCGGCGGGCGGCGCGACCGCAGCCGGTGCCGGCGCGGCGGGCGCGGGTTGCGGAGCGGGCGCGGCTTTGGGCGCTTCGGCGTTGGCAGCCGGCGCGGCCCCCGGCGCCGCATCACCGGCCTCGATCAGCGCAACCACGCTGCCTTCGGACACGTCGTCGCCGACCTTGACCTTGACTTCTTTTACGGTGCCGGCGAACGGTGCCGGCACTTCCATGGTTGCCTTGTCCGATTCCAGCGTAACCAGGCCTTGGTCCTTGGCCACGATGTCGCCAGCCTTGACCAGCACCTCGATCACCGGCACGTTCGTGTAGTTGCCGATATCCGGCACCTTGGCTTCATTGACCTGCGCCATGGATCCTCCGCTGGCGGCGCGACGCTTGGCGCCACGTCCGTTGTTGGCCGCCGGGCGACGGCGGAACGCCAATGATAATCCGAACTGGCGGGGCGGCGTCACGTCGCTGGCGCACATTGGTGCGCGATCGGCACCCCTCGGGCGATTTGCCTGCTTTGTGACCGCTGCCGCGAAACCGCGGTACGGCTACAGTAGGATAGAGACCGGCCCGCAAGGCGGTTGCTGCCGGCCTTTGCACGTTTATACTCGGCGGCAACATTAGAGGTCTGTCCATGTTGAGCATGTTCCTGTTCCTGCTGCTCGGCGGCTGCATCTGGCTGCTGTACGAAGTGCGGCGCCTGCAACAGGAGAACCTCGTGTTGAAGGCTGGCAGCCACGAGTCCGAAGACGAGCTGAAAAAAGTGCAGGCTTCGCAGTCGCAGGTGATCCAGACGACCAAGCTCGCCTCGCTCGGCCAGATGGTCGCGGGCGTCGCCCACGAGATCAACACGCCGCTCGGCTTCGTCAAAAGCAATGTCGAAGTGGTCGGCGACCTGCTCGACGACTATCGCAAGCTGGTCATGCAATACGACACCGCGGTGCAGTACTGCCTGCAGCCGGTGGATCTGATCTTCGGCGCCGACAAGGCCAGCCTGGAAAAGCTCGTCAAGCATGTCGAGGAAGCGCGCCGCAAACTGTTCGAGGCGCGTGCCGCAGTGGAGAAGAGCCCGCTGCTGACCGATGCCAAGGAATTGCTCGGCGATGCCAGCGAAGGGCTGGGGCAGCTGTCCACGCTGGTGCAGAACCTCAAGGGCTTCTCGCGCGT
>Ga0070666_10000153_pt1 | contig 47364 bp, 52 predicted proteins | sample KBSS23metaG_FD_64677 | JGI IMG/M metagenome (GOLD analysis project Ga0070666, IMG submission 64677) | Switchgrass rhizosphere microbial communities from Kellogg Biological Station, Michigan, USA - KBS S2-3 metaG | ecosystem: Host-associated > Plants > Roots > Rhizosphere > Soil ... | reverse complement strand
GCTGGACTGGGCGATCGCGGTGCGCGCGGCTTCCAGTTCCTGTGGCGTAGCCGTCCCGGAGTTCTGCTGGATCCACAACCGGTGCGCGAGCAAGTCTTTGAGGGCGGCGTCGACCTTGTCGTCGGCGCTGAGAGCGGTGTTCGCCCGTTCGCTCATTTCCTCCGGCAACGCTACCAGCATTTCGCGGAGCGCCTGCAGGCGCGCCCGGCATTCCTGCAATTGCGCTTCGAGTGCATCGGCACCATCGAGCAGCGCGCGGATCATGTCCTCGCGCTGGCGCAGACGATGTGCGCGCAACCCGGCGACAGCCAGCAGGGCGACGCTCGCAATCGCGATGAATGACAGGTAGAGCACACCGCGACCTTGCCGGGAACAGAAAATCAGTCTGCCTGATAAGGCCGGTTTGGTACAGCGCAGCGCCGTTTCCCGAGGATTTTTCAGCGCCGTCTCCGGGTTGACCGCATGCTGTTTTTATTGACTTTGTGCACTGCCGCACCTACCATCGCGCGCGCCATGAACGCCGTTTTACCCGAATCTGTCGACGCATGGCGCATGGTGCAAGCGCGACGTGTGTTTCAGGGCGCGCTGCCGTTGGCAGACTTCAAACGATTACGGGACAGCTTGGCCGCGAGCAGCGGCGAGGTGACCTACGAGATTGAATTCGGAAAGGACGAAATCGGCGTGGCGCATCTGCGCGTGCGCGCCGATGCGACGTTGCCGTTGACGTGTCAGCGCACGCTGGAAGTCTTTGGGCTGCCGGTGCACGTGAATGCAAAGCTCGGATTGATCACGCACGAGGCGGACGAAGCCGCGCTGCCGAGCAATTACGAGCCGCTGTTGACTGGCGACGGCCAAGTTAATCTGGCCGAGGTGATCGAGGACGAACTGATCCTCGCTCTGCCGGTAGTGCCGCTAAGCCCCGGCGCGAACGACGAGTCGCTGGTGTGGCGCGGAACGGATGAAATACAGGACGACGACGGCCCGGAAAATCCGTTCGCCGCCCTGAAGAAGATGAAAGCCGCAAAAAGATAAATCTGGAGAAGTAGCATGGCTGTTGCCAAAAGTCGCAAATCCCCTTCCCGCCGTGGCATGCGCCGCGCGCACAATGCATTGACCGCCAAGCAGCTCGGCACCGACCCGACCTCGGGCGAAGTGCATCTGCGTCATAACGTCACCAAGGATGGCTACTACCGTGGCCGCAAGGTGATTGCGGACAAGACGTCGGTCAAAGACGAAGATTGAGCACCGAGCGTTTGCGCGATGCGTTGACGCGCATCGCGCGCGAGGGACGATGGCCACGGGCAGGAAGCCCGAGGCGAGGTTGCTTGGCGAGGCCTGGATGGCCGAGCTTAGCAACGCGGCACGCCAAAACATGCCCGCGCAACGCTACGAACCCTTTGTGATTCAACTTTGGGGAATCCTCTGATCTACGCACGCATCGCGGGCACCGGCAGTTTTCTGCCGGAACGCATCTTGACCAACGCGGAACTGGAAAAGCTCGTCGATACCACCGACGAGTGGATCGCGTCGCGCAGCGGCATCCGTCAGCGGCATATCGCGGCCGAGGGCCAGACCACGAGCGATCTCGCCTACGGCGCGGCGATTGCCGCCATGGAGTCGGCGGGAGTCACTGCCGGTGAGATCGAGCTGATCATCCTGGGCACGACCACGCCCGACCTTATTTTTCCGTCCACGGCCTGCCTGCTGCAGCACCGGCTCGGTGCCGATGGCTGCGCTGCATTCGATGTGAATGCCGCGTGTTCCGGCTTTATCTATGCGCTGTCGATTGCCGACAAGTTCATCCGTTCCGGGGCGGTGAAGACCGCGCTCGTGGTCGGCGCGGAAACCCTGTCGCGCATGGTCGACTGGACCGACCGCGCCACCTGCGTATTGTTCGGCGATGGTGCGGGTGCGGTCGTGCTCAAGGCTTCGGAAGAGGCCGGCATCATGTCCTCACATATCCATGCCGACGGCGGTTACAAGGAACTGCTGTGGAATCCGGTCGGCGTTTCGGTCGGCTTCAAGCCGGAAGAAAAAAATGCCGGCGTGCGCGTGTTGATGCAGGGCGCCGAAGTGTTCAAGGTTGCGGTCAAGACGCTCGACCGCGTGGTCGAGGAAACCCTGGCCGCAAATGGGCTGGATCGCCACGCCATCGACTGGCTGATCCCACATCAAGCGAACCTGCGCATCATTCAGGCCACGGCGAAACGTCTCGATATGCCGATGGAGCGGGTGATCGTCACCGTCGACAAGCACGGCAACACCTCGTCCGGTTCGGTGCCGCTCGCGCTCGATCTGGCGGTGCGCTCGGGCAAGATCCAGCGCGGTCAATTGCTGCTGCTCGAAGCCTTCGGCGGCGGCTTCACCTGGGGCTCGGCGCTGGTCCGCTATTAGGCGGTGGCTTGACACCCATGTCGTTCGCTTCATTCCTTATCCATGCCATGTCGGAGAGTTCGCCGATGTCCGCAGCCTTGAGCCCGCAGTCCTCGGGCCTCGCTTTCGTCTTTCCTGGCCAAGGCTCGCAGTCGATCGGCATGCTCGCCGAACTCGGCAGCGAACACGGCGTGGTCAAGGCCACGTTCGATGAAGCTTCCGCCGGTGCCGGCGTGGACTTGTGGACGCTATCGCAGCAAGGGCCGGAAGAAGCGCTGAACCGCACCGAGAACACGCAGCCGGCGCTGCTCGCGGCCGGTGTCGCCGTATGGCGCGTGTGGCAGGAACAGGGCGGGGCGATGCCGAGCGTGCTCGCCGGTCACAGTCTGGGCGAATATACGGCGCTCGTCTGTGCCGGTGCTTTGTCGGTGCATGACGCTGCGGCGCTCGTCGCCGAACGCGGACGTTTGATGCAAGCCGCCGTGCCGCAGGGTGTTGGCGCGATGGCGGCGATCCTCGGCGGCGATGATGCGCAGATCGCACAGGTGTGCGCCGAGGTCGCGAACGCTGAGGTCGTGTCGCCGGCGAATTACAATGCGCCCGGACAGCTCGTGATCGCCGGCAACAGCGCCGCGGTCGATCGCGCATTGGCCAGGCTTGCGGAACTCGGCGTACGCAAGGCCGTGAAACTTGCCGTGAGTGTGCCTTCGCATTGCGCATTGATGCGCGGCGCCGCGGACCAGCTCACGCAAAGGTTCGAAACGATCACATGGTCGGTACCAAAAATTCCGGTAATTCAAAACGCTGACGCAACGTCTTTCGATTCAATCGAGGATATTCGCGCGGCGCTTGCGCGGCAGCTTTATCTGCCGGTGCGCTGGACCGAATGCATGCACGCGCTGGCCGCGCGCGGCGCCACGCGCGTGGCCGAATGCGGCCCGGGCAAGGTGCTGACCGGCTTGCTCAAGCGCATCGAACGCACACTGGATGGCCGCGCGCTCGGCGAGCCGGCGAGTCTGGCGCAGGCGATTACTGATTGGCGTTGACCAGGGAGTTGCAGATGACCGGAATCTTGCACGGCGAAATCGCTCTCGTCACCGGCGCCAGCCGCGGCATCGGCGCGGCAATTGCCGATACGCTTGCCGCAAACGGCGCAAAAGTCATAGGCACGGCGACGACGCCGGCCGGTGCACAGGCGATCGGCGAGCGTCTGTCCGCCCACGGTGGCGTCGGTCGCGTGCTCAACGTCACCGACAGCGCTGCCGTCGATGCTCTGATCGAAGCTGCGGGCAAGGAATTCGCACCCGTCTCGATCCTCGTCAACAATGCCGGCATCACGCGCGATCAATTGCTGATGCGCATGAAGGACGAAGACTGGCAGGCGATCCTCGACACCAATCTGAGTTCGGTCTACCGCACGTCCAAAGCGGTGATGCGCGGCATGATGAAAGCGCGCAAGGGCCGCATCATCAGCATCGCCTCGGTCGTCGGCGTCACCGGCAATCCCGGGCAGGCCAACTACGCCGCTGCGAAAGCGGGCATCATCGCGTTTTCCAAATCGCTCGCGCGCGAAATCGGTTCGCGCGGCATCACCGTCAACGTCGTCGCGCCGGGTTTCATCGATACCGACATGACCAAGGCGTTGACCGAGGAGCAGCGCAGCGCGCTGCTGCCGAACATCGCCCTCGGCCGGCTCGGTGCGCCCGAAGATATCGCGCAGGCGGTATTGTTCCTTGCGTCGCCTGCTGCCGCCTATATAACCGGTGAGACTATGCATGTGAATGGCGGCATGTACATGCCGTAGGAACTCCGACTAAGCTGCTGCGCTTGGCAGCTTGCGCGAATCCGGTGCTCGGAATCCTCATGTACTTACGCACGTACACTCCGGTTCCTGCGCTCCGTGTTCGCGCAACCTGCCTTCGCTCGCGACGCTTATTCGGAGTTCCCTTAAACGCTCGTTTGCTGGCGCCGGGCTTGCCCTTCCACTACAATCCGCGCCTTCGTTTTGTCCGCTTTAAACCGGTGAGGGTTCCTACATGAGCAGCATTGAAGATCGCGTCAAGAAGATCGTCGTCGAACAGCTTGGCGTCAAGGAAGATGAAGTCAAGCCGAACGCATCGTTTGTCGATGACCTCGGCGCGGACTCGCTCGACACGGTCGAGCTGGTGATGGCGCTCGAAGAAGAATTCGAATGCGAAATTCCGGACGAAGAAGCCGAGAAGATCACGACCGTGCAGCAGGCCGTCGATTACATCAAGGCGCACGTCAAGGCTTGATTTTGGCGCGTTAGACGCCACTGAAACTGCGCCGAACGGCGCAGTTTTCGTTTTCGGCACGGCAAAGCAAGAGCATGCAGATGAACGGCAAACGTCGCGTAGTAGTCACCGGTCTTGGCATCATCAGCCCCGTCGGCAACGACGTGCCGACCGCGTGGGCGAACATTCTCGCCGGCAAGAGCGGCATCGGCCCGATCACGCATTTCGACGCGAGCACGTTTCCAACGCGCATCGCCGGCGAGATTCGCAATTTCGATCCGGCGCAATTCGTCGCCGCGAAAGATGTCAAGAAGATGGATCCCTTCATCCATTACGGCATCGCCGCCTCAGTGCAGGCGTTGGCCGACGCGGGCCTGCATCCGCACGAACACGATGAGGAACGCATCGGTGTCGCGGTCGGCGCCGGCATCGGCGGCATCGCCACGATCGAGAAGACGTCCATCACGTACCACGAGCACGGCCAGCGCAAGATCTCGCCGTTCTTCGTGCCGAGTTCGATCATCAACATGGCGTCTGGCAATCTGTCGATCATGCTCGGTTTGAAAGGCCCGAACATCGCCTGCGTCACCGCGTGCACGACGGCCACGCACAACATCGGCCTGGCCATGCGCCTGATCCAGTACGGCGACGCCGACGTGATGGTCGCTGGCGGCGCTGAATATTCCACCGTCGGCACCGCGATCGGCGGCTTCTGTTCGGCACGCGCGCTGTCCACGCGCAACGACGAGCCGACCAAGGCGAGCCGTCCCTGGGACAGGGACCGCGACGGCTTCGTGCTGTCCGACGGCGCCGGCGTGCTCGTGATCGAAGAGTACGAGCATGCGAAGAAGCGCGGTGCGCGCATCTACTGCGAACTCACCGGTTTCGGCATGAGCGGCGATGCATTCCACATGACCGCGCCCAGCGAAAGCGGCGAGGGTGGTGCACGCTGCATGATCGCGGCGATGAAGGATGCGGGTCTCAATCGCGATCAAGTGCAGTACATCAACGCGCACGGCACATCGACACCTGCCGGCGACATCGCCGAAGTGCAAGGCATCAAGAGCACGTTCGGCGAGCACGCGCAAAAGCTCATGGTGTCTTCGACCAAGTCGATGACCGGACATCTGCTCGGCGCGGCCGGCGGCGTCGAGGCGATCTTCTCGATCCTGGCCCTACGCGACAACGTGATTCCGCCGACGATCAACCTGGACAATCCGGGCGAAGGCTGCGATCTGGATTTCGTGCCGAACACGGCGCGCCAGACGAAAATCGATATCGCGCTGTCGAACTCGTTCGGCTTTGGCGGGACGAACGGTACGCTGGTGTTCCAGCGGATCTGACTTCAATGATGCAATGCACGCTGCCCGGCGTGCGTGATCTGCTGCCGCTCGCCGCAGCGAATCCGCGGCGTTACCCGTGTCTTTTCGAGAGCGCTGCCAGCGGCGGTACGCAGGCGCGCTACGACATTCTGCTCGCGTTTCCACAGAACGCGCTCGTGCTGGGTGCGGACGGTCGCGTACGCGCTGCAGACGGCGTCGATCGCGGCGCGGATTTTCTTGCGGCGCTGGATACCGTGTGGCGCGGTGAGCGCGACGATTCCGGCGCTTCCGGCTTGCCGTTCCGCGGCGGCTGGGCCGTGTTTCTCGGCTACGAACTGGCCGCGCAGATCGAGCCGCATCTGCAGCTTCCAGCGCCGGTCGACACGCCGATCCCGACAGCCCTCGCGCTGCGCTCCCCGGCGGCGATCGTCGTCGATCGGCAGGCGCAGCAGACTTTTTTGATCGCCGAAGACAGCCACGTTGACGTTCTTCCTTTGCTCGAAGCGGATCTGGAAACGCCGCCGGCGCTGACTGCATTTGCTTGTGTTCCGGCAGAAATCCTTGAGGATCCGCCGATCCATTTCCGCGACGGCGTCCGGCGCATCCACGAATACCTGCGCGCCGGCGACACGTTCCAGGTCAATCTTTCGCGCGAATGGCGCGTGCGATACGCCAGCGCGCCGCCGGCAGCAGCGCTCTATGCCAGCCTGCGCCACGCTAATCCGGCGCCGTTTGCGGCGCTGCTGCAATGGCAGGATTGGAGCATCGCAAGCTCATCGCCCGAGCGTCTCGTCGAAGTGCGTGGCGGCGTTGCGCAAACGCGCCCGATCGCAGGCACGCGTCCACGTTCGCATGGCGACGACGATGCGGCGCGCGTGCGCGAATTGATCGATCACCCGAAGGAGCGCGCCGAGCACGTCATGCTGATCGATCTGGAACGCAACGATCTCGGCCGCGTGTGCATGCCCGGCTCGATCCATGTCGATGAACTGATGACGGTCGAAAGCTACACGCACGTGCACCACATCGTTTCGAACGTGCGCGGCACGCTGCGCGCAGGCGCGACGCCCGGCGAGGTGCTGCGGGCGGTGTTTCCGGGCGGCACCATCACCGGCTGTCCGAAACTGCGCACGATGCAGATCATCGCCGAACTCGAAGGTGTTGGCCGCGGCGCGTACACCGGTGCGCTCGGCTATCTGAACCGCAATGGCGACATGGACTTCAATATCCTGATTCGCACCCTGACCCAGCACGGCAATTGCGTGCGCCTGCGTGCCGGTGCGGGCATCGTCGTCGATTCCATCGCCGAGCGTGAACTGGAGGAGACGCGCGCCAAAGCGCGCGGGTTGCTGCGCGCGTGCGGAGCAAGCGGATGATTCTCGTGAACGGCGTGGCCGACGGAATGATCGCAGCCGATGATCGCGGCCTGACCTACGGCGATGGGTTATTCGAGACGGTATTGTTCGTTGCTGGGAGCGCGCCGCTGTGGCCGCGGCATATGGCGCGACTGGTCGAGGGCTGCGCACGGCTGCTGCTGCCGGTGCCCGATACCGAGCTGCTCGCATATGAGACCGCGCAAGCCTGCGCAGGTCTGCCTCGCGCCGTCGCGCGCATCACGTTCACGCGCGGTGCCGGGCCACGCGGTTACGCGAGTCCCGACTCAGTGCAGGCGACGCGCATCGTTGCCGGATCGTCAGCACCGATAGCGCCGCCGGACTGGTACCATTTCGGCACACGCGTGCGACTTTGCACGCTGCGACTGAGCGAACAACCGCGCCTGGCCGGAATCAAACATCTCAACCGGCTCGAGCAGGTACTTGCGCGAGCGGAATGGAACGATGCGAACATTGCCGAAGGCATTCTGTGCGATGGCGCCGGCCGCGTGATCGGCGCGACCGCAGCGAATCTGTTCGCGCTGAGCGGCGGACGCCTGGTCACGCCAGGGCTCGAGCGCTGCGGCGTCGCCGGCGTCGCGCGCGCCGAAGTGCTGGCGCAACGAGCGGATTGTGAAGTGCGGGACTTGACGATGACGGAACTGATGCAAGCCGACGAAGTATTTCTGAGCAACAGCGTGCGCGGGATCGTGCCGGTGACTGCGCTGGGCGATCGGCGCTGGCCGGTTGGTGCAGTCACGCGCGCGCTGCAAGCGCACTGGCGCGCGCTCGGACTGGAGTGACATAAGACGTGCGCGCCTTTTTCGTCATTGTCCTGATCGTCGCGGTCGCGGCCGGCAGCGTGGCTTACCGCGACTACCGCGCGTTCTCCGAGACGCCGCTGGTGCAGACCGCGACCACGCTCGATGTACCGATGGGCACGCAGTTGCCAGGCATCCTGCGCCAGCTCGAGCAGCAGGACGTGCGCACCGGCAATGCGTTGTATTGGCGTCTGCTCGCGCGGCAGATGGGCGTCGCCGGCCGGCTGCACGCCGGCGAATATGCGCTCGAGCCGGGAACGAGTCCGCGTGCGCTGCTGGCGAAAATGGCTGCGGGTGAGGTGATTCAGCACCATTTTACCATTGTGGAAGGGTGGACATTTGCGCAATTGCGCGACGCGCTCGGGCGCGATACGAATCTGAAGCAGACGTTGGCGGCGCGCGACGATGCCAGCATCATGCGCACATTGGGTGCCGCGGATATCCCCGCCGAAGGCTGGTTTCTGCCGGAGACCTACAATTACGTCAAAGGCATGGACGATCTCGACATCCTGCGCCGCGCCCACGAAGCGATGAGCAAGGCGCTCGACAAGCAATGGAACGCGCGGGCGGCGGACCTGCCGCTGCAGTCGCCGTATCAGGCGCTGATCCTGGCTTCGATCGTCGAGAAAGAAACGGGCCGTCCCGAGGAGCGTCCGCAGATCGCCGGCGTGTTCCTGCACAGGCTGAAAATCGGCATGCGCCTGCAAACCGATCCGACGGTGATCTATGGCCTCGGCGCGGCGTTCGACGGCAATCTGCGCCGCGCCGATCTCGACACCGACACCCCATTCAATACTTATACGCGCGACGGTCTGCCGCCGACACCGATTGCATTGCCAGGCAGCGCCGCGCTTTCGGCCGCGCTGCGTCCGGCCGCGACCGACGCGTTGTATTTCGTCGCGCGCGGCGACGGCAGCCACGAGTTTTCGCCGACGCTGGAAGCGCATAATCGCGCCGTGGCGAAGTATCAGTTGCATCACAACCGATGACCGGCAAACTCATCACGCTGGAAGGCGGCGAAGGCGCCGGCAAGAGCACCGTGCTCGCCGCCGTGCGCGAGCTGCTGGCCGCGCGGAGTATCGATGTCGTCGTCACGCGCGAACCCGGCGGCACGCCGGCCGGCGAGGGGATCCGTGCGCTGCTGCTCGATCCGCAACACAAAGGATTGTGCGCGGAAACCGAGCTGCTGCTGATGTTCGCGGCGCGTGCGCAGCTGGTGCGCGAAGTGATCCAGCCGGCACTCGCAGGTGGACGCTGGGTGCTGTCCGACCGCTTCACCGATGCCAGTTACGCGTATCAGGGCGGCGGCCGTGGTCAGCCGGAAACGCGCATTGCCGATCTGGAGCATTGGGCTGCGGCGGGAGTGACGCCGGACTTGACGTTGCTGCTCGATCTGCCGGTCGCGGACGGCCTGAAACGAGCGAATGGCCGCGGCGCGGCTGATCGTATAGAAATGGAAAATGCGGAGTTTTTCGAACGCGTGCGCGCGAGCTACCGCGCGCGGGCACAGGCGCAGCCTGCGCGCTTTCGCATGATCGATGCCGCGCAGGAGCTGGACGCGGTGCTTGCCGATGTGCGCCACGTCGTCGACGCATTCCTCGATGAGGTGCATGCATGACCCTGGCGAACTGGCACGCGGAGCCGTGGCGCAAGCTCGTCGCGCGGCGCACGCAGGATCGCCTGGCGCATGCACTGCTGCTGTGCGGAGCCGAAGGCTTGGGCAAGCGCGCATTTGCCGATGCGTTCGCGGCGGCGCTGCTGTGCCAGCAGCCGCACGCGGATGGCCGCGCCTGCGGCGAATGCCGGACGTGTCGTCTCGTTCAGGCCGGTAGCCATCCCGATCTGGTGCGCGTGAGTCTGGAACTGCGCGATGACGGCAAGCCGCGCACCGAAATCATCGTCGATCAGATCCGCGCGCTGAGCGAGCGTCTGGGCATGACGCCGCAGTTTGGCGGCTGGCAGATCGCGCTGATCGATCCGGCCGATGCGCTGAATGTCGCGGCGGCCAATGCGTTGCTGAAAACGCTCGAAGAGCCGACGCCGGCGACGCTGCTTGCGCTGGTCGCCGACGCGCCGTCGCGTTTGCCGGCGACGATCCGCAGCCGTTGTCAGCGCATTGAATTCCGCGTGCCCACACGCAGCGAGGCGCAGGACTGGCTGGTCGCGCAGGACATCGATGCGAAGTCTGCAGCTTCCGCGCTCGACGCCAGTGGCGGCAATCCGGGGCTCGCGCTCGGCTGGGTGCAGTCCGGCGACCTCGCCACGCGCGACGACGTGGCGAAAGACTTGCGCAATCTGTGCGCCGGCAAGGCGTCCGCGGTGGATGTTGCCAATCGCTGGAGCAAGGCGGAAGCCGAATCGCGCCTGTGGTTCGCCGCGATGTTGCTGCAGACCGAGGCGCAGGCGAAGGCGCGCGGCGCGGCCGGCCCCCTCGCGGTCGCGCGCGCATCGCTGACGGATCTCGCGGCATGGTTCGAGCGCGCGAATCTTGCGCGCACGCAGTTGCGCGGTCCCTTGCGGCCGGAACTGGTCGTGCTGGAAGCGCTGTCGGCGATCACTGCCCGATAAACGCCGGTTTGCGCCGCTCCAGGAACGCCTGCGTGCCTTCGCGCATGTCCGCCGTCGCGGCGCAGACCGCGAATGCCTGCGACTCGTAATCCAGCCCCACGTCGATGCCGCATTCGCCGCCGAGAAGGATCGCATCCATGATGCCTGCGAGTGCATGCGGCGCGGACGCAGCGAGCTGATCGGCGAGTGCATCGACCTCCGCGTCGAGCTGTGCGGCCGGCACCACGCGCGTGACGAGCCCAAGCGCGAATGCGCGCGCGGCATCGATCGGCGCGCCGGTCAGACACAATTCCAGCGCCGCACCGCGCCCGGCCAAGCGCAGCAACCGCTGCGTGCCGCCGAAGCCGGGGATCACGCCGAGGTTGATTTCAGGCTGGCCGAATTTCGCTTTTTCACTGGCGACCCGAAAGTGGCAGCTCATCGCCAGCTCCATGCCGCCGCCGAGGGCGAAACCCTGGATGCGCGCGATCACCGGTTTGCCGAGCCGCTCGATGCCGAGCATCATGCGTTGGCCGTTGCGTGACATCTGCTGCATCTGCAGCGGCGTCGCCGTCGCCAGTTCGCTGATGTCCGCGCCCGCCACGAACGCTTTTTCGCCGCTGCCGGCCAGTGTGACCACGCGGATGGCATCGTCATGCTTCGCCTGCTGGAACGCGACATCGAGCTCGCCTATCGTCTCCCGATTCAACGCGTTGAGTTTTTCCGGACGGTTGATCGTGATGCGACGCACGGCGCCGCGGTCGTCCAGAGTCAGGTTGCGAAAGGTCATGGGGTGATCTCGATTAAAAACAGGCGGCGGATGATAACGCGGCGAGCGCACCGAGTGCTCGCGTTAAATCCGCGTAAAGCCTAGTCGAAAGCGCTTTTGCTGCACTCCCGCCTCAGGTATGATTGCGCGCTTTCGCGCCGGGGTTGCCCGGCATTCCAAGCGCGAACGGAATTTCCCTTTTTCTGGAGGTTTGCATGATTTTGCGTACGTCCCTCATGGCAGCAGCCATGCTCACCGCAGGCGCGGCATTCGCGCAACAGGGTGGCAGCACCGCAGCCAAGCCTGCCACGGCAGCGTCCGCACAGCAGGCGCAGACACCACCGGCGCCGCTCACCGCGGCCGACAAGCCGAATCTTTCCTACGCGATCGGTTTTCAGATCGGCGCCGATTTCGTCGACAAGAAACTCGACATCGACATCAACCGCGTGATCGCAGCCATGCAGGACGGCTACGCTTCGCGCAAGCCGACGGTCTCGGAAGAGACGATGCACGACCTGCTCGGCCGCATGCAGTATCAGATGTACTCCAAGGCCAAGGGCGAGTTCGACAAGCTGTCGAGCGAGAACAAGGCGAAGAGCCAGAAATTCATGGCGGACAACAAGGCCAAGAAGGGCATCGTCGCCCTGGCGTCCGGCGTGCAATATCGTGTGATCGAAGACGGCACGGGTACGGCGCATCCGACCGTGAACAGTGAAGTGACCGTGCATTATCGCGGCTCGCTCATGAATGGTCTGGAGTTCGACAGTTCCTTCGCGCGCGGCGAGCCGGTCAAGTTCAAGGTCGGCGACGTGATCAAGGGCTGGCAGGACGTGCTCACGCAGATGCGCGTGGGTGATCATTGGCAGATCTTCGTGCCGGCCGAACTCGCTTACGGCGAGCGCGGCCAGCCGCCGCGCATCGGCCCGAACGAAGCGCTGGTGTTCGAGCTGAAGCTCGTCGATATCAAGTAAGACGACGATCGCAGAACAGGCAAAACGCCGCGCACCGCGCGGCGTTTTGTTTTATGCCGAAAATGCAGGAGCACTCCAGCCTGCACCGGCGTAAAATCATCGGCGCTCTCATGTTTTTTTCCACACCGCCAAAACCGATCCTGACCCCGTGCATCGGCATCTGCACGCTCGATGCGCGGGGGCTATGCGAAGGTTGCCGGCGCACCGGCGAGGAGATCGCGCGCTGGATGTACATGAGCGACGCCGAGCGCCAGCACCTAATTCAGGACGTGCTGCCGAGCCGTCCGCACGAGCCGCAAGCGTGAGCATCGACATCGAGCGTGTGCGTCGCGCCGTGCGCCCGCTGCAAGATCCGCCGCGCGCGCCGGGCTGGAATCACGATGAATTGCATGATGTGCTCGGCGAGACGGTGCTGCGCGCCGCCGCCGTGCTCGTGCCGATCATCCAGCGCGACGATGGACTGCACATACTGTTCACGCGACGTACCGAGCACCTGACGCAGCATGCGGGCCAGATCAGTTTTCCGGGCGGCGGTGCCGAAGCCGGCGACGCCGATGCGGTGGCGACCGCGTTGCGCGAAACGCACGAGGAAGTCGGCATACCGCCCGCGCTCGTGCAGCCGTTCGGTTATCTTGACTGCTTCGAGACGATCAGCAGCTATTGCGTGACGCCGGTGGTCGGTTCGCTCGATGCCGCGTACACGACCACGCTCGACGGGCGCGAAGTCGCCGACGTATTCGAAGTGCCTCTGCAGTTTTTTCTCGATCCGGCGAATCTGCATACGCGCGGCATCGACTGGCGCGGCCGCCGCCGCGAAATTTTCGAATTTCCGTACGGCGACCGGAATATTTGGGGCGCGACCGCAGCGATGCTGTTGAGTCTCGTACGCCGATTGGAGGCGATGCCATGACCTTGCGAACCCTGATCGACGCACCAGCATTGGCGGAGTTGACCCGCCGCAACGACGTTTTCGTCGTCGATTGCCGCTCCGATCTGGCCGATCCCGCGGCGGCCGGGCGCGCGTATGCGCAGGGCCATATTCCCGGCGCCGTATACGCCGATTTGAATCGCGATCTGTCCGATCTGACGAAAACGGGGCTTGGTCGTCATCCGCTGCCCGACGCGAAGCAATTTTCCGCCGTGCTCGCGCGCTGGGGCTGGACGCCGCAGCTGCGGGTCGTCGCGTACGACAGTGCGAATGGCGCACTCGCGGCGGCGCGACTATGGTGGATGCTGCGGCTGGTCGGCGTTGGCGAAGCCGCCGTGCTCGACGGCGGCTGGCCGGCGTGGCAGGCCGCCGGGTTTCCGGTGGAGACAACGACGTCGTCACGCGAGCTCACCCAAGTCGCGGTGGAATTCGATCAGGCGCACATTATCTACACCGATGCACTGTTGGCGATGCGGCAAAATATACTTTTGCTCGACGCCCGCGCGGCGCCGCGCTTCCGCGGTGAAGTCGAGACTATCGATCCGGTTGCCGGACACGTTCCTGGCGCGCGCAACCGGCCGTTCTCGGACAATCTCGGTGCCGATGGGCGCTTCAAGCCGGCGGCGCAGTTGCATGCCGAGTTCGCCGCGCTGCTCGGCACACAGGCTGCGGAAAACGTCGTCCATATGTGCGGCTCCGGCGTGACGGCGTGTCACAACCTGCTGGCGATGGAACATGCCGGCCTGCACGGCTCGCGCATCTATGCGCCGTCGTGGAGCGGGTGGATCAGCGATCCGCAAAGACCGGTCGCGACCGGAGCGGTATAGCCGGCTTGTTCGGTTGGCGGATGGCAGCGCGTTCTTGCTGCCAGGAACGTCACCGGAGACTGTCATGTCCACCAGATTCCTGGTCGCCGCGCTGCTGCTGGCCGCGTCGTCCGGCGCACTCGCGCTCAATCTTGTGGCCAACCCGGATTTCGACAGCAATCTCGATGGCTGGACTACGAGCACGCAGAATGGCGGCGGTGCCTATCGCGATTGCTGCTTCGGATCGCCGGACTCGGGCACGTTACGCCTCGACGCAACGAACTTCACCGCGATCGCCGGAGCGACGCAATGCGTCGACGTCCACGCATGGACCACCATCGATTTCGCGCTGCGCTACTTCGCGAACTACGCCGGCGGCTATCATCAGTTCAAGCTCGACATCTACGACGCGCCGGACTGCACCGGCAATGTCCTTGACACGCTGTACCCGAACGAAGCGGCCGCCATCGCAGTTGATGGAGTACCGGCGGCGGGCTGGTATGAGGCCGGCGATTACGGATTTGTGCTGGCGCCGGGTTCGATGAGCGCGCATATTGATCTTGGTGTCGCCGGAACGCCGACAACGATCTCCGGCTACATGATCGACCACGTGCAGGTCGGGCCGCTCGAGGAAATCTTCCGCGACAACTACGAAGCGAACTAGGTTTTCTTGAGCTTCGCCAGCACGGCGGTCAGCACGACTCGCGATTCGTCGCCGAACCAGCCGCGCACGAAGTCCTCGGCATTCGGCGCACGCGCCGCATCGAACGCGGTCACGAGATCGGCGCGCGCGATCGCGCGTGTGCCGCTCATTGCGCGCGCGGGCAATGCGAGCAGCGCGCGCAGCCACGCCAGCGCGCGCGTGACGACGTCTTCCGCCGCCGCGAGCTCATCGACGAAACCGACGCGCAGCGCTTCATCGGAATCGAGCATGGCGCCAGCGACCATCAGGCGCTCGGCGCGGTAGACGCCAACGAGCCGACGCAAGCCGGTCTGGATTTCCGGCGGGACGATCAGGCCGACCTGGGTTTCGTTGAGGCCGATGCGGAATGGCTTGGCCGGATCGCTGCTCTTGGCCATGACGCGGTAGTCGCAAAACGTGGCGAGTACGGCACCCCCCGCTGGCGCGTGACCGGTGATCGCGGCGATCACCGGGATCGGCGATGCGGCAATCGTCCGGCACAAACCGGAATATTCGCCCCACAGTTCGCCGAGGCGCCCGGCCTGATCCAGTTGCAGCACGGCGGCGACATCTAGACCTGCGCTGAACATGCCGGGGCGGCCGGAGATTAGGATGCCGCGCGCGTCGTTGGCCGCGGCTTCGATGGCGAGGCGCAACTCGCGGCTCAGCGTCGCGTCGAACGCGTTGACCGGGGGACGCGCGAGGCGCAATTCGACGATGGCGTCGTGGCGGATGGTTTCGAGCATGGGCATTCCTGGTCGAGTCGCTACTATCATAAGCGAAACATCACAGAGGCAAACATGCGTTTGAATCTGATCTGGCTGCTGGCGCTCGGGCTGGCGACGAATGCAACGGCCGCGGGACATCTCGTGGTGGAACACGCCTGGATTCGCACTGCCCCGCCGGGCGCGATGATGCTGGCCGGCTACGCGACGCTGCGCAATTCCGGCGATGCGCCGATCACGGTGACGGGTGCCACGAGCGCGGATTTCGCTGACGTGTCTTTGCACCAAAGCGTCGAAGAAAACGGCCTGGAACGAATGCGGCCGCTCGGCGTCGCCGAAATCGCGGCCGGCGCGAGCATGGAATTCACGCCCGGCGGCAGGCATTTCATGTTGATGCGACCGAAGCGCGAGTTGAAGCAAGGCGATTCTGTACAAATCCACATTTCCACGAGCGCCGGCGATGGCGCCAACGCGGAGTTTGTGGTGGGCGACGCGGCGCCGTAACGTTAACGCGTCGTGCAGGCGTTGCGAATCACCTCCGGCAGAGGCACTGGTTTTCCCGTTGCCGGATCGACCCAGACCATCACACTCTGGCCATCGGAGTACAGCGCTTCGCGATCGCTCGCATCGACGATACGGTGCGCGAGCGTGACTGACGTATTGCCGAGGCGTTCGCAATACAGCTCGATCACGACGTTAGCTGGCCAGTTCACTGCGCGGCGGTAGTTGACGTGCACCGCGGCCAGCAAGGGCGAGTAACTGGCGTTCATCCATTCGCCGGGCAGGCTCGCCATCCACTGCAGGCGAGTTTCTTCGATCCAGGTCAGATAGGTCGAGTTGTTGACGTGATTGAACGCGTCGAGATCGCGCCAGCGCACCGGCATCGTCAATGACGCGAGCAGCGGCATTGTCAGAGCGGAGCTCACGCGGCTTGTTTGCGCTTGCCGTTCGGCAGCACACGGGCGAGGAAACGCCCTGTGTGCGAACGCGGATCGCGGGCGATCTGCTCGGGCGTGCCGGTGGCGATGATTTCGCCGCCGCGGTCGCCACCTTCGGGGCCGAGATCGACGACCCAGTCTGCCGTCTTGATCACGTCGAGGTTGTGTTCGATCACGACTACGGTGTTGCCGTCGTCGCGCAGGCGATGCAGCACGCGCAACAGCTGTTCGATATCGTGGAAGTGCAGGCCGGTGGTCGGTTCGTCGAGAATGTACAACGTGCGCCCGGTGTCGCGCTTGGACAGCTCGCGCGAGAGCTTCACGCGCTGCGCTTCGCCGCCGGACAACGTCGTCGCGCTCTGACCGAGCTTGATGTAAGTCAGGCCGACGTGCATGAGCGTTTCGAGTTTGCGCGCGAGCGCCGGAATCGGTTCGAACAGCTTCAGCGCGTCCTCGACGGTCATTTCGAGCACGTCGGCAATCGTATGGCCCTTGTAGGTGATCTCCAGCGTCTCGCGGTTGTAGCGCTTGCCGTGGCAGACGTCGCAAGGCACGTAGACGTCGGGCAGGAAATGCATCTCGACCTTGATCAACCCGTCGCCTTCACAGGCCTCGCAGCGGCCGCCCTTGACGTTGAAGCTGAAACGCCCGGGCTGGTAGCCGCGTGCGCGCGATTCGGGTACCTGCGCGAACAGCTCGCGCAGCGGCGTGAACAAACCGGTGTACGTGGCCGGATTGGAACGTGGCGTGCGGCCGATCGGCGACTGGTCGATGTCGACGACTTTGTCGAACAGTTCCAGCCCTTCGATTTTCTGGAACGGCGCGGGTTTTTCGTTCGCGCCGTTTAATTCCGCCGCGGTGTGGCGGAACAGCGTGTCGTTGATCAGCGTCGATTTGCCGGAACCCGAGACGCCGGTGATGCAGACGAACAGTCCGGCCGGAATTTCCAGGTCGACGTTCTTCAGATTATTGCCGGACGCGCCGAGCACGCGCAGCATGAGCTGATCATCGGGCGTGTGGCGCTCACGCGGAACTTCGATGCGACGCTTGCCGGACAGGTACTCGCCGGTCAGCGAACGCTTGGCCGCGAGCACGTCTTTCAACTGGCCCTGGGCCACGATTTCGCCGCCATGCACGCCAGCGCCGGGGCCGATGTCGACGATGTGATCGGCGGCGCGGATCGCGTCTTCGTCGTGCTCGACGACGATCACGGTATTGCCGAGGTCGCGCAGCCGGGTCAGCGTGCCGAGTAGGCGCTCGTTGTCGCGCTGGTGCAAGCCGATCGACGGTTCGTCGAGCACGTACATCACGCCGACCAGACCCGCGCCGATCTGCGAGGCCAGACGAATACGCTGCGCTTCGCCGCCCGACAGTGAATCAGCTTGACGGTCCAGCGTGAGATAGTCCAAGCCGACATCGACGAGAAAACGCAGGCGCTCGCGGATCTCCTTGACGATCTTCGCCGCGATCTCGCCACGCCAGCCGGCGAGCTTGAGGCCGTGGAAGAACTTCAGCGACTGGTCGATCGGCAGCGCCGTCAGCGCCGGCAGATTCTGCTCGCCGACAAAGACGTTGCGCGCGGAACGATTCAGACGCTGGCCATGACAATCCGGGCACGGCCGCTCACTGATGAATTTCGCCAGTTCCTCGCGCACGGCGGGCGACTCGGTTTCGCGATAGCGGCGTTCCAGGTTCGGCAGAATCCCTTCGAAACGATGCTTGCGCGTGAGCGCGCCGCCGGTTTCGGTGAGATAGCGGAACGTGATCTGCTCGTCGCCGGAACCGTGGAGTACGGCGTGCCGGATACCTTCTGGCAACTGTTCCCATGGCGTGTCGATGTCGAATTTGTAATGCCGCGCCAGCGACAGGATCATCTGGAAGTAGTACATGTTGCGGCGATCCCAGCCGCGCACCGCGCCGGCGGCGAGGCTGAGGTTCGGATGCACGACGACGCGCATCGGGTCGAATACCTGGGTCACGCCGAGGCCATCGCAGGTGCCGCAGGCGCCGACCGGCGAGTTGAACGAAAACAGGCGCGGCTCGAGTTCCGGCAGCGAGTAATCGCAGATCGGACAGGAGAAGCGCGACGAGAAAGTGGTCTGCGCAACCTTTTCGTCATCGAGGTCGACGACAAGCGCGATGCCTTCGCCGAGGCGCAACGCCGTCTCGAATGATTCGGCCAGGCGCTGCTTGATGTCCGGCGCCGGACGGAAACGGTCGATCACCGCTTCGATCGTGTGCTTCTGACGCAGGGCCAGTGCCGGCACGGCGTCCAGTTCGTGCAGCGTACCGTTCACGCGCGCGCGCACGAACCCCTGCGCGCGCAGTTGCTCGAATACCTGCAGATGCTCGCCCTTGCGTTCGCGGATCACCGGCGCGAGCAGCATGTAGCGGTGCTCAGGATTCAGCGCGAACGTGGCGTCGACCATCTGGCTTACTGTCTGCGCTTCCAGCGCAATGCCGTGATCCGGACAGCGCGGTGTACCGACGCGTGCGAACAGCAAACGCAGGTAATCGTAGACCTCGGTGATCGTGCCGACGGTCGAGCGCGGATTGTGCGAGGTCGCCTTCTGCTCGATCGCGATCGCCGGCGACAGGCCTTCGATGTGATCGACGTCGGGCTTCTCCATCACCGACAGGAACTGGCGCGCGTAGGCCGACAGCGATTCGACGTAGCGGCGCTGGCCTTCGGCGTAGATCGTGTCGAACGCCAACGAGGACTTGCCGGAACCGGACAAGCCGGTGATCACGATCAGGCTGTCGCGCGGCAGTTCGAGATCGATGTTCTTGAGGTTATGCGTGCGGGCGCCGCGGATGCGGATCGAGTCCATGGGGTCGTGAATTTGAGTGAACGAAATACTATAGCGCGCCGCGCGAAAAATCGCGTAGTCGCGAGTGGAGAGATAATGGAACCGGGCGGTCTCAGCAGGCGAGATGCGCTGGCTTACTGCTAGATGACCCCGGCACCTCGAAATTCAAGGCTAATTACCTGTTTGACCTGAAAAAGTTGGGTCTGCTAGAATACGCGGCTCGCCCAAAGTGGCGACTGGTCGGTTCATCCGGAAACAGCGGGTGGAACGCAAAATAACTACAGAAGGAAATCCAATGTACGCAGTCATCAAAACCGGCGGTAAGCAATACCGCGTCATGCAGGGCGAGACCCTGCGTGTAGAGAAGCTCGAAGTCGAAGTCGGCGCCGCGGTCACCTTCGACCAGGTATTGCTGCTCGGCGAAGGCGAGGGCATCACGGTCGGCACACCGCTCGTTGCCGGCGCCAGCGTCGCGGCGACGGTCAAGTCCCAGGGACGCGCCGATAAGGTCCGCATCATCAAGTTCCGCCGCCGCAAGCACCACATGAAGCAGCAGGGGCACCGCCAGTATTACACCGAGGTCGAAATCACCTCGATCTCGAAGTAAGGAGCATTAGTCATGGCACATAAAAAGGCAGGCGGCAGTACTCGTAACGGCCGCGATTCCAATCCGAAATACCTCGGCGTGAAGATCTATGGCGGGCAAGCCGTCGCAGCCGGCAACATCATCGTGCGCCAGCGCGGCACCCAGTTCCATCCGGGTCATGGCGTCGGCCTCGGCCGCGACCATACGTTGTTCGCGCTCGTCGACGGCACCGTGCAGTTCGCCGTCAAGGGTGCGAAGAACCGCCGCACCGTCAGCGTCGCCAAGAACTGACCGGTTGCGCCAGCGTTTCGACAGAGCCCCGCCCTGCGCGGGGCTTTGCATTTTTGTACCCTAGACATCATCCAAGCGGCCGCAACCCATGAAATTCGTCGACGAAGCCGAAATCACCGTCCACGCCGGCAGCGGCGGCAACGGCTGCATCAGTTTCCGGCGCGAGAAATTCATTCCACTGGGCGGCCCTGACGGCGGCAATGGCGGCGACGGTGGCGACGTCTGGCTGGTTGCCGACGAAGGATTGAACACGCTCGTCGATTTCCGCCACGAGCGCACGTTCCGCGCCGAGCGCGGCGAAAACGGCATGGGCCGACAGATGGCCGGCAAACGCGGTGAAGACAAGGTGATCCGCGTGCCGGTCGGCACATCCGTGATTAACGTCGATACTGAGGAAACGATCGGCGATCTCACGCAGCACGGCCAGCGCATCAAGGTCGCGCAGGGCGGCCACGGCGGCGCCGGCAATACCGTATTCAAGAGTTCGACGAACCGCGCACCACGCAAGGCGGTACCGGGCTCGCCGGGCGACGAACGCGAGTTGCGTCTGGAGCTGAAAGTGCTCGCCGATGTCGGCCTGCTCGGCTTCCCGAACGCAGGCAAGTCCACGTTCATCCGCGCGGTTTCGGCGGCGACGCCGCGCGTAGCCGATTACCCGTTCACCACGCTGCAGCCGCACCTTGGCGTGGTGCGCATCGGCACCGATCAGAGCTTCGTGATCGCGGACATCCCCGGTCTCATCGAAGGCGCGGCAGAAGGCGCTGGGCTCGGCATCCAGTTTCTCAAGCACGTGTCGCGGACGCGCCTGCTGCTGCATCTGGTCGACATGGCGCCGATGGACGAGCAGACCGACCCCGTCGAGCAGGTGCGCGCGATCCAGGAAGAGCTGGAAAAATTCGATCCGGAACTGCTGCAGCGCCCGCGCTGGCTGGTGTTCAACAAGGCCGATCTGATCGAGACCAAGGAGCGCGAGAAGCTCGCCAAGGCAATCGTGCGCAAGCTGAAATGGAAGGCGCCGTGGTTCATCGTGTCGGCAATCGCGCGCGACGGCACCTGGCCGGTCTGCCTGAAGATTCAGGGCTTCTTCGACCAGCTCAAGCAGGAAGCGGTGGAGGAGATGCGGAGCCTGGACGCGTGACTACGGCGCCCAGCACGCGCCCACAAAAAAAGCCGGCTGATGCCGGCTTTTTTGGGAAGCGCCTTCGCTCAGAGCGCCTTGATGTGCGCCGTCAGACGGCTCTTGTGGCGCGAGGCTTTGTTCTTGTGAATCAGGCCACGGCTGCTGTAGCGGTCCATGATCGGCTCGGCCGTCTTGTAGGCGGCTTCGGCGCCGGACTTGTCTTTCGCAGCGATCGCGGTCACGACTTTCTTGATCGCCGTGCGCAGCATCGAGCGCGAGCTCGCGTTACGCGCGTTGCGCTTGACAGCCTGACGCGCACGCTTTTTGGCGGATTTGATATTGGCCAAGGGAGAACTCCAGAAAATGAAAAAGAATCAGGGGGGCGCAAAAGGGGCGTAATTGTAGGCGGGACGCGGAGTTGCGTCAATCTTCCCGGGCTGCCGCGATGAAGACCCCCAGCCTGCTGCGTTCGATGCTCTCGTTCAGCGCGATGACGTTCATCTCGCGCCTACTCGGCCTCGTGCGTGACCAGGTGATCAATGCCGTGTTCGGCGTGAGCTGGAAGACGGATGCCTTCTGGGTCGCATTCCGCATTCCGAATTTCATGCGTCGGCTTTTCGCGGAGGGCTCGTTCTCAACCGCGTTCGTACCGGTATTTACCGAGGTGAAGGAAAAGCGCAGCCACGCCGAACTCAAGACCCTGGTCGCGCGTGTGGCGGGGACGCTCGGCGGCGTACTGCTGGTGGTCACTGCGGTCGGCATGGTGGGTTCGGACGCAATCACTGCGCTGTTTTCGCCCGGCGCGATGGCGCAGCCGGAAAAATTTCAGCTCACTTCGCAGTTACTGCGCATCACGTTTCCGTTTCTCTTGTTCGTCTCGCTGACTGCACTGGCCGGCGGTGTACTGAACAGCTTTCACAAATTCGCCTTGCCGGCGCTGACGCCGGTGATCCTGAACTTGTGCATGATCGCCGGGGCGCTGTGGCTAGCGCCGCGCATGGAGGTGCCGATCGGCGCGTTGGCCTGGTCGATTTTTGGTGCGGGCGTGTTGCAATTGGTGTTTCAGTTTCCGATCTTGCGCAAGCTCGATCTGCTGGCGCTGCCGCGCTGGGGTTGGGCACATCCGGATGTGCGCAGGATTCTGCGCCTGATGATCCCGACCCTGTTCGGATCGTCGATCGCGCAGGTCAATCTGCTGCTGGATACCCTGATCGCCTCGCTGCTGATTACCGGTTCGCAGACCTGGTTGCAGCAGACCGATCGCCTGTTGGAATTGCCGCTCGGCGTGTTCGGCGTTGCGCTCGGCACGGTGATCCTGCCGAGTCTGTCGCGCCATCACGTAAGCACGGATCGCGAAGGATTTTCCAAAGCTCTGGACTGGGGCTTGCGCACGGCGCTGCTGATCTCAGTACCGGCGATGCTCGGCTTGATGCTGCTTGCCGCACCGATTGTTTCGACCTTGTTCCAGCACGGTCGCTTCAGCGCACATGACGTCGACATGACTGCGTTGAGCCTCACGGCGTTGAGCTTCGGCTTGCCCGCGTTTGCGCTGGTCAAGGTGCTGGCGCCGGCGTTTTACGCGCGCCAAGACACCCGATCGCCGGTGCGTGCGGGCGTCGCCGCAATGATCGTCAACATGGCCCTCAACATCATTTTCGTCGGTATACTTTTTGCGCTGTGGCATGGGCCCGAGCAATTGACCGACGGCTGGTTCGCCGGCATCGCGCGCGTACCCGGCCTGCACATGGCGCTGGCGCTGGCGAGTGCGCTGGCGAGCTATTTGAATCTATGGCTGCTTTGGCGCGCATTGCGGCGCGAGGGGATTTTCGCGCGTCAGCCGGGCTGGGGTCGGCACCTGGCGAGACTGGCGTGTGCCTGTGCGGCGCTGACCGCTGTATTGCTAGCCGGCATCACGTTCTGGCATGGCTGGAGCGATTGGCCGACGCTAACGCGTGTATGGCGATTGAGCGTCCTCATCGGCACCGCGAGCGTCGCATTCGCGGCTGCTTTGTTCGCGACCGGATTCCGGATAAGGGATTTGCGGGGGCATTGAGTCTGGGTTTGTGCGGCGCAGCGCAGCCGTTATACTTTGTCCGATGCAAAAGCTTTTCAGGGACGTTAGCGGCGCGTGTCTCGCTCCGCACGGCAGCGTGGTTTGCATAGGCGCTTTCGATGGCATGCATCTGGGACACCGCGCGGTGCTCGCGCGCGTGCGCGAGCGCGCACAAGCCGCGGGTTTGTTGTCGGTTGTCGTCAGTTTCGAGCCGCTGCCGCGCGAATTTTTCGCGCACACGCGCAAGGTGCCACGGTTGTCGAGCCGGCGCGAAAAAATCGCGCAATTCGTCGAGGCCGGTATCGATCGCGTGCTGTTGCTGCGTTTCAACGCCGCGCTCGCGGCGATGTCGGCGCAGGATTTCATCTCGCACGTGCTGGTCGCTCGCGTGAGCGCCAGGCAAGTGTGGGTAGGTGAGGGTTTCCGTTTCGGCCATGCGCGCGGCGGTGACTTGAAGCTGCTGCAGCAGGTTGGTGAACAGCTCGGCTTCAGTGCACACGCTTTGGCGCCGGTGGTACTCGACGGCGAACGCATTTCCAGTTCGGCGATCCGCGATGCGCTCGCCGGCGGCAGTTTCGAGATCGCGGCGCGCTGGCTCGGCCGGCCGTTCGCAATCGGCGGACATGTCGCGCGCGGCCAGCAACTCGGGCGCAAGCTCGGCTACCCGACGGCGAATCTGCATCTGGGCCGGCGCACGTCGCCGGTCGAAGGTATTTTTGCGGTGCGCGTGGCGGGTGTGCGCGAAGCGCTGATGCCGGGTGTGGCAAGCCTGGGTGTGCGTCCGACCGTGAATGGTCGCGAGCCGTTGCTCGAAGCGCATCTGTTCGACTTCGACGGCGATTTGTACGGAAAACGTATAGAAGTGGAATTTGTGGAAAAGCTGCGCGACGAGGAGAAATTCCCCGACCTCGACGCGATGGTGAAGCAGATCGACCGTGACGCATCCGCGGCGCGGAAAATACTTGGCTGCGGCACGACGGCAGCAGCCGGAGCAACGACGTGAGCATCGACTACAAGAACACGATCAACCTGCCACAAACCGATTTCGCGATGCGCGCGGACCTGCCCAAGCGCGAACCGGGCATGCTCGCCGAGTGGGAAAAATCGGCGCGCTACGCGCAGATCCAGCAACACGTGGCCACCCGCCCGCACATGTTCGTGCTGCACGACGGGCCGCCGTACGCGAACGGCGCGATCCATCTCGGTCACGCGGTCAACAAGATCCTCAAGGACGTGGTGGTCAAATCCAAGCTCATGGCCGGTTTGCGTTCGCCCTACGTGCCGGGGTGGGACTGCCATGGCTTGCCGATCGAGGTCGCGGTCGAGAAGAAGGTCGGCAAAGTCGGACAGAAAGTCGACGCCGCCGAATTCCGCAAGCTTTGCCGCGACTACGCGGCGAAGCAGATCGATCTGCAGCGCGCGGATTTCAAGCGCCTCGGCGTGCTCGGCGAATGGGAAAATCCGTATCGCACGATGGACTTCAAGTACGAAGCCGACATCCTGCGCGCGCTGGCGAAGATCGTCGCCAACGGCCACGTCGTGCGCGGTTTCAAGCCGGTGCATTGGTGTTTCGATTGCGGTTCGGCGCTCGCCGAAGCCGAGATCGAATACCAGGACAAGACTTCGCCGGCGATCGACGTCGCCTACGACGCGGTCGATGGACAAGCGCTCGCGGCGAAATTCGGGGTCGACGCGGGCAACGCGATCGTTGCCGTGCCGATCTGGACCACCACGCCGTGGACGTTGCCGGCGAGCCTCGCCGTCACACTCGGCCCCGACATCGAATATGTGCTGATCGAAGGTCCGGCCCGCGCGAACCGGCGCGTCCTGCTCGTAATCGCGCACGACCTGCTCGAAAAAGTCGCGCAGCGCTGCAAAGTGGAAAATTCCACAATACTCGGTCGCTGCAAGGGTGCCGGACTCGAGCGCGTGATGTTGCGCCATCCGTTCTATGCGCGCGAAGTGCCGCTGATTCTCGGTGACCATGTCACGGTCGAAGATGGCACCGGCGCGGTGCACACGGCACCGGCGCACGGCGTCGAGGACTTCGCCGTCGGCCGGGAATACGGGCTCGGCGTGGTGAACCCCGTCGGCGGCAACGGCGTGTATCTGCCCGACACCGAAATTTTCGCGGGCCAGTTCGTGTGGAAAGCGAACGATGCGATCATTGATCTGTTGCGCGAACGCGGCGTGCTGCTCGCGAGCGAAAAGATCACGCACAGCTACCCGCATTGCTGGCGCCATCGCACGCCGGTGATATTCCGCGCCACGCCGCAATGGTTCATCAGCATGGAGGAGAAGGGCCTGCGCGCAGGTGCGCTCAAGGCGATTCGCGAGGATGTAGCCTGGTACCCGGCCTGGGGTGAAGAGCGCATCTTCGGCATGATCGAAGACCGGCCCGACTGGTGCATCTCGCGCCAGCGCACCTGGGGCGTGCCGATCGCGCTGTTCGTGCACAAATCCACAAGTGAACCGCATCCGCGCAGCATCGAACTGATGGAACAGGTGGCGCAGCGCGTCGAAAAAGCCGGCGCCGATGCGTGGTATGCGCTGGATCCGCGCGAGCTGCTGGGCGCCGACGCCGATCACTACGACAAAGTCACGGATATCCTCGACGTCTGGTTCGATTCGGGCTCCTCGCATTTCTGCGTGCTGGATCAACGTCCGGAATTGCGGCGCGCGCCGGGCGACAAGGTCATGTACCTGGAAGGTTCCGATCAGCACCGCGGTTGGTTTCATTCCGCGCTGCTGACCTCGGTCGCGATGCATGGCCATGCGCCGTACGACGAAGTGCTGACGCACGGCTTCACCGTCGATGCGCAGGGCCGCAAGATGTCGAAGTCGCTCGGCAACGGCATCGAGCCGCAGGATGTGATCAAGACCTACGGCGCCGATATCCTGCGCCTGTGGATCGCGTCGGCCGACTACCGCAACGAGATGGCGCTGTCGGACGAGATCCTCAAGCGCGTTTCCGACGCGTATCGGCGCATCCGCAACACCGCGCGCTTCCTGCTCGGCAACCTGCATGGCTTCGATCCCGCGAAGGATCTGCTCGCGGTCAAGGATTCGCTGCTGCTCGACCAATGGGCGGTGCAGCAGGCCTACGATACCCAGCAAGCGGTGATCGCTGCGTACGCACGCTACGATTTTCCGGAGATCGTGCAGCGCGTGCAGAATTTCTGCACCAACGAGATGGGCGCGCTGTACCTCGACATCACGAAAGATCGCCTGTACACGATGCAAGAGAACAGCCGTGGCCGGCGCAGTGCGCAGAGCGCGATGTATCGGATTCTTGAAGCACTGGTGCGCTGGCTGGCGCCGGTCCTGACTTTCACGGCCGAGGAAATCTGGCAGTTGGTTCCGGGCACGCGCGGAGAATCGGTGCTCTTCGAGACCTGGTACGAAGGTCTCGATGCATTGCAGGGCTCGGCGGAGCAGCGCAAGTTCTGGAGCGATCTGCTTGCCATCCGCAACGGCGCGGCGAAACTGCTCGAAGGCATGCGCAACGCAGGCCAAATCGGTGCGGCACTGGAAGCGGAAGTCACGTTGCATGCGGATGCCGCATTGCGCGCGCGTTTCGTGAATGTCGCCGACGAACTGCGCTTCTTCTTCATCACCTCGCAGCTGAATTTGTCCGATGCGGCGGCGCCGGCAAGTGCGCTGGGCGTCGAGCTCGACGGCACCAAAGTAGCGGTTTCCGCCAAGCGCAGCGAGCACAAGAAATGCATCCGTTGCTGGCATTACCGCGCGGACGTCGGTACGGATCCCGAGCATCCGGAAATCTGCGTGCGCTGCGTCGATAATCTTCCCGGCGGGCCGGGCGAACAACGGTTGTACTTCTGATGGCCCGGGAATCGGCGTTGCGCGGCGGCGCGCTCATCTGGCTTTGGCTTTCCGCGCTGGTGATCGTACTCGACCAGCTGGTCAAGTTCGTGGTTGTCGAGGCGCTGCAGCCCTATGTGCCGTATCCGGTGATCCCGGGAATCCTCAATTGGACTCTGGCGTTCAATACCGGCGCGGCGTTCAGCTTTCTCGCCGATCAGCAAGGCTGGCAGCGCTGGTTCTTCACGCTGTTGGCACTGGTCGTGAGCGCCATATTGGCGATGTGGCTCCGCCGCACTCCCCGTAACGACTGGCGTACGGCATTGCCGCTCGCGTTCGTGATCGGCGGTGCGCTCGGCAACCTGATCGACCGCATCCGCTTCGGTTACGTGGTCGATTTTATACAGGTATACATCGGTAATTGGCCGTTCCCTTCGTTCAACATTGCCGATTCGGCAATCAGTGTCGGGGCAGTGTTGCTGGTGTTCTTCGGCCTGTTCGCGCACGAAAAAACGGCGTCGAAACACGCCGCGCGGTAGAATTGCATGATGGAAATCCTGCTTGCCAACCCCCGCGGCTTCTGCGCCGGCGTCGATCGTGCGATCGAGATCGTCGAGCGCGCGCTGGAATCGTTCGGCGCGCCGATCTATGTGCGTCATGAAGTCGTGCACAACCGTTTTGTCGTGGATGGCTTGCGCGCGCGCGGCGCAATTTTCGTCGACGAACTCGACGAAGTTCCCGACGGCGCGACGGTGATCTTCAGTGCGCATGGCGTCTCGCAGGCGGTGCGCGCGCAGGCACGCGCGCGGAATCTGCGCGTGTTCGACGCGACCTGCCCACTGGTGACGAAAGTGCATATCGAAGTCGCGCGCCACGCCAAGGCGGGCAGGGACGTGGTGCTGATCGGCCATGCTGGCCATCCCGAAGTCGAAGGCACGCTCGGCCAGTGGGACAAGGAAGGCGCGACCGGCGAAATCTACCTGGTCGAAACGCCCGAAGACGTGGCGAAGCTCGCGCCGAAGCATCCGGACAACATCGCTTATTCCACGCAGACGACGCTGTCGATCGACGACACCAAGGCCGTGATCGAGGCGTTGCGCGCGAAATTTCCGGCGATCCTCGGGCCACGCCACGACGACATCTGCTACGCGACGCAGAACCGCCAGGACGCCGTACGCCGGCTGGGGCAGCAGTGCGAAGTCGTGCTCGTCGTCGGCTCGCCGAACAGCTCGAACTCGAATCGCTTGCGCGAGCTTGCCGAAAAGCAAGGCGTTGAAGCACACCTGATCGACGGCGCCGACGACATCCGGCGCGAATGGATCAGCGGCAAAACACGTGTCGGCGTCACCGCCGGCGCGTCAGCGCCGGAAGGCCTGGTTCAGGGCGTCGTTGCGCGGCTGCGCGAGTGGGGCGCGAGCGATGCACACGAGCTCGCCGGCGAACCGGAGAGTGTGACGTTTGCGCTGCCGAAAGAGTTGCGTGTGGTCGTGGAATGAATCTGCTTACCAGCAGACCGCTGGTGTTTTAGTCACCGCACCGGCCGTCGTCGCACCGAAGTCGTAGGTAAGTGGACTGCAGGCGCTGCCCTGTGACTTGTCTTTATCCTGGCCCTTACCCGATACCGCAGTTGCGGTTATCGTGTAGTTTGCTGCAATTCCCGGATTGGGAGTGAGCGCGAGTGTGTAGTAGCCATCGGTATAGGAATTCGCGACTGTCGTCGTGCAGCCCGTGGGCGCCGTGCCAAATACACCTGCGTATGTCGCGCAGTCAGCGCGAACGCGTTCCTGGCCAAGGGCGATTGACTGTATCGCGCCTTCGACCGCTACTCGGCGCGATTTGCGTACCTGATTGAAGTAGTTGGGGAGCGCAATGGCAGCCAAGATAGCGATGACTGCCACGACGATCAGCAGCTCGATCAGCGTAAAACCTCGATTCTTGTTCACGCGCATTTCTCCCCGGACTCGACGTTCAAATATTAGTGCTCACGCTTGATCAAGTACAGCCGGACAGCCGGATTCTTGCGCCGCCGGTCGGGTTTGATCTTACATGGTCGGCGAACGGCACTAGAATCCGCAGCGTTCAATGGCGTGGGGATAGCGATGCAGCGCAGAAGCCAATCGGGATTTACGCTGATCGAATTGATGATCACGATAGCGGTGCTCGGCATACTGGCCGTGATCGCAGTGCCGACCTTCAGGGCGCTGATCGAGAAAGGTCGGCTGCGCGGAGCAGCTGATGATGTCATGAATCTTATCAGCGTCGCCCGTGCAGAGGCCATCAAGCGCCAGCACAGCGTCAGTGTTGCCTTGGGCGGAACGACGACTGCTTGGTGTGTCGGCGCCAATCGCGCCGGCGATCCAGCCACGGCCGGTCAGCCAATTCCGGTCGCGAGTGCTTGCGATTGCACCAGCCCATCAAGTTGCGTTCTCGAAAACCAGGTCAGCGTCGTGAATGCGCCGGTCAATAGCGGCGTCACCAGCGATACGATCACAGGCAATATCACGTTTGCCGCCCAAACGGGTGCGTTGATCCCGGTGACGACTGTGCCCGGAGTAGTCACCTTCACTTCGCCGAGTGGCTATGCGCTGAAGATCACCGTATCGCCGCTCGGTCTGGTAGCAGGCTGTACTCCTGTAGGGACGTCGTTCATTTCGGGGTTTCCATCATGCTGACCAATTCAGGAAGGAAAGTTCGCGGTTTCAGCTTGATCGAGTTGATGGTTGCAATAGTCGTGGGCATGTTTGTCGTGGCGGGCGCAACGAGTCTGATCATCGACATCACCGGCGCCAACGCGAGCACCATCGAGGCAACGAGGCTAACCCAGGAACTGCGCGCAACGATGCAATTGATCGCCGACGATGTGCTGCGCGCCCGGCGTCTTGATGACCCCTTCGGTGAAATCGGCAAGGGTGCGCTGGCGAGTGCGCAAACACCCCAACAGTACTATTACGGCGCATACGATCCGATCAGTAGTCCCTCGAAGGACTGTCTCCTCTATACCTACCAGGGCAGGGAGACCAATACGACGGGTTTTGACCATACAGAAGCTCAGGACCAATATCAGGATACAGGGCCGGCCAGCGCAACCCTGGTCAGAGCGGTCACCAACGACCGCGCCATTTATCGAACGACGGATGCCTCGGGGGTAGGCGCGGTGGTTCTGGCAAGCGCCATTTCGGATCCGACGTCCGGGGCGGTGACGGCGCCAGGCACGCCAACCGTGTCGGCAGCACGCACATTGAACGTGGCGTGCAATACCGCGGGCACCACGTTGAGTTCGAGCCAGGTCGACATCACCTTGCTGCGGTTCGATCTGCCGGCCGCGCCGCCAGCACCACCAGCGGGAACGCCGCCGCTAACGCCGGCCAACAGCGTGATTACGGTCACGCTTAGCGGGAAATTGCGCTTCCAGAGCGGCAAGAATTACAAGCTTACGCGCACTCTGACTCAAACCATCACTGTTCGCTCTCCCATGGCAGGGCGCTAAACACTGCTGTCGTTGCGTATCGCGAGGACTTTACTTATGCACCGAAATCATCCGCTCAGTATCAGCATCCGGCAGCAGGGCACCACCCTCATCGTGGTGCTGATCCTGATTCTGCTGGCTACGATCATGGGGTTGTTCGCCGTCAACGTGAACCTGTCGGAGCAACGTGCTTCGGGTAACGACGTGCGTGCACGCCTGATGCGCGAGTCGGCCGAGGCGGCGCTCAGCCAGGGCATGGCGTACTTCCAGTCGCTCAAGACCAGCCAGAAAGATCCGTTCGCCACGGCGGCGAATTGGACCCAGTGCACGGCGACCGATACCAGTTTCCCCTGCGGCTCCGTCCCGCAATGCGCTCCGCTTGGGCCGGGCGCAACCACTCCGGTCGGCGATCAATGCGCTGCGGGCAGCATAACGCGGCGCGCCAACATGTTTTACTACACCGGCAGCACCGTCGACATCGATGGCAATGGCAGCGTGGATGCGATGGAAGCGCGCATGATGCCGATGACGGCCAACGGCCGCATGACTGAGTTGACGACTACCGGCAACGGCTTCAGTGTTCAATATGGCGTCGGCGCGATGCTGTGCGTGCTCAAGCGACCAGATCCGGCCATTGCCTATCCGCCGGGCCCGCCTGTGGAGTGCGCCACGGTAGCAACGGATGCCAGTGGAACCAGTGCTTTCACGCTGGTCGCCGTCGGCAGCATGCCGGGCGAATCAGCGCATACCACACTCACGCAATCGGTAGGTGCGTATCTGCGCGTGAGTAATCCACCGGGTGCGCCGCCGATCGTGGCCTCAGGTTCGGCAGACCTGACGGGTACTTTTCAAGTGGTCACAAACCCCAATTCAGCGGGTACGGGGGTCCCTATTTCGGTCTGGACGCGGGGTGCCGTCAACAAGACCGGCACCTCGAACACCTGTTATTACGACGAGTTCATTCGCGACGGCCAGAAGAACAACGCCGAGGCGGTGCTGGAGCCGCCGGTGGGCACAGGTGTGACGCCAGCCGACCAGATCATGCGCTGCGACGCGTGCAGCTGTAACGGCCTGGATTCCCTGTCGTTCTCAAAGTCCGGCAACCAGGGTCAGATGGGAATTGACATTCTGCAATGCGGAACCGGTCCCGGCACTTGCGACGGCACCAAACTGAATGATCCGGCCAACCCGGCAACCAGCAATTACGAGATCAAAAAGGAGGAATTCCCGTGCGACCTGTTCCAGTACGTGTTCGGCACGGCCGGACACAGAGATGCAACGGGCAACGATAATTTCTGCGAGAAGCAGATCACGGTCCAGGCCACAGTCGCGGATGGCACTTTTACTCTGCCTGCGGACGAAGCGTATCTTTATGGTGCGGCGGACAAAGTCATCCCGAAGAACGCCGCGAACTTGGCGCATCTTCAACCTACCCAGGTGGGCACTTGTGCGCAGCTCAATTCGGCCAGTGCCTCCGGTTTCTGGTGGGATCAAACTGGCAACTGCACCCTGACTGGCAGCTCCTGCCTCAACAATGCCGGCGGCCAGGGCAATTTGGATAGCGCCTGCGTCGGCAGCGTCACGTTTCCAGTGCTGCTGGTCGGCGATGACAACATAACGATCAGAAACGCCGCGGTTTTCGGTTTCATGTTCGTACGCGCAACCGGCAGTGCGGATCTTAACCCGGCGACAGGCGGCAATGGCACCTCGGGGTACTCGATGCAGAGCAAGGCTGCGCTATATGGCGCTGTGGTCGTGCAAGGCAACGTGACCAAGGCGAACGGTAATGCGGCCATCATCTACAACGGCAAGGTGCTGAAGAACTTAGTCAACAATTCCCTTCCTCCGGCCTGGGCCACTGTGCCGGGCGGGTGGTCTGACCGTTTCTCGTATTAATAGCGGAGCGATGCCATGAACCCCAGGCATACCGTTTACCGTTCGGCGCATCCAGGCCGCGGTTTTTCGATGATCGATGTGCTGATTTCCATCGTCGTGATGGCCACGGCACTACTGGCGTTGGCCGTGCTGCAGGCCACGCTGACGCGCAATACCGCGGATTCGCGTGCGCGGACGCTGATCGCCCAGCTCGGAGACAGCCTGATCGACAAGGCGCGTCAAGGCGGCTATGCGACCATTGCTACCGGCACGACGACCATCACACCGGCAGCGCCGGCTGCCTGTCCGGATCCGACGACCACGCTGAGTAATCCTTCCGGCACTCTGACTTCACTCACACCGGCGAACCTGGCTTACTGCTCCGGGATAGCTGCCGGCGTACCGGTGGCGGGTGCAGGCAGTCTTGCGCTGACGCAGACTGTGACCCAGTACACTTTTGCTAGCAAGACTCAACCAGGCGCCACTTCGGCTTGCGACGACACGTTCAAAACGAATGTGGGCACCTGTCCAGTCAATGGCGGCACACCTGTATACAAGAACATCACCTTGACCGCCACGTGGACGGACGCTTCCGGGACTTCGCGAACGTTGACCGAGAACACGATCGTCAGCCCGCTTGCGCTCATCACGTCCGGCAACACCCTGGTACAGCGGGATTACGGCAGTGGCGCGGTAACGAATCCCGCAGTGCGCACGAGCAATCCCGCGGTACCCGGAGTCATTCCGATCGCCGTCAGCGCGAACACGGACACCGCGGCGACGAACCCCAAGCCGGAACTGTCGACCACGACCAACGCGACCAGCTACAGCGTGTTGACGTACAAAAACTTGGCCAACTCGCAAGTACAGCTTCAACAGCGCGTGGAAACCAATGTAATCGGCTGCAGTTGTAAATACGGACAGCAGTTGACTTCGACCAGCGGTCAAAATGCGGTGTTTAGGCAAGCCTACCGTCCGACCTACTGGGATGGACTCAAATACTCATCTCCGATCCCGGCGGCATCGCCGACGCCGTCTACGCCGGACACCTATTCGCCCGCGGGTGAAGATCCGAACGCGGCGGTAGCCCTGCCCCTGCCCAATGGCCAGACGAGCTCGGGCGAAAGCCCTCTGTGCAAATACTGCTGCCGCGATCATCACGAATACACCAATGATGAGATCAACCCGAACCCCACGAGTTCGTCGGATATCTATATTACCGATGTGGTGAAGTTCGATCCGTTTCGCAGTAGTACCGACGGACACAAGCATTATCGCTGGGATACCAGCGTTACCCCGAATGCGTTGACTGAAGTTACCAACTCGACCTATCCCTACCGGGAATCGTGTCGCATGATCCGCGTCGATGGCTTGTGGGCCACTGCTGCCGACATGAATGCGGAGCAGGTCGGTTTTGTGGCGACAAGAACCGAGGCGGAAGCCAACGCGAGTGCGAATCCGGTCATTGCCGGCGGCAGCACGCTGCCGTCCACCAACTGGATTCCGAACACGAGTGCTGAGACGCTATACCAAGGCTTCGTCAAAGACTATTTCGACCAGAAGATCGCGCAGGGCGGAACCCCGGTCGCCGATGATCTCTATAACAATGAAGGACTGGACAATCCAACACGTCTTGATATCAACACATCGCCACCGCTTTGGTTGCATGTTCGCGGCTTGTACCTGGATCATCTTGAAGCCGCCGCGTTGAAGCAGATTCAGACCGCCAAGGACCACTGTCCGTCCGGAAGCACGGCGATCGAATGCGTGCTGCCTTATATCCCCTTCACCTCGATCAACTTGAGCGAGCTCATGTTATGGGCGCCTAACAACGGGTTGGGCGTTGACAGCAAGGTTCAAGTTACCAACGGCAGCGGAAATTTCGGCGTATTCAGTGGCGCCGGTACCGGCAGCGCGCAGCCTATCCGCGGCAAGGTGACGACATCCTCATCGGGTGGCCCGAGAGACGATCTGCTGGTCAAAATCACCAAGTCCAATTCGGGCGTTGCCGGGTTCTATCCATCGATCGATCCGGTGCTGGCGGATGGAGCAGGCGATGCAACGCTGGTGGGGCATTGGTCCGGCGACCCGGCGACCAGTCCGGGAGGGAACACCATTGTGGATCACACGGATCTGCAGGCGTTCAGGGTGACGTCCGGTAACGGCGATCCGTTCTCAGTCAACCTCGTGGGCCTGGCGCAAACGGCCGATGCGGTCACCAATAATGATCCGCTCGTAGCCTGGTTTGCCTCCGCGACCGATTCCAACGACTGCACGACTTCATACACCGACCTCAGCGCGGATCCAAGCCCGTACGGCTGCCAGACCGATGTCAACCTCGGACCGACTGGAGCTCCCATGGGGGTGGCGGTGCAGAATTACATCTACATCATCAACAAGACCGAGGCTAATCCTTGTGATGCGACACAATCGCAGGTTCAGCATCCTTATTGCGAATACAGTCAGGTGAGTTCAGCCACAGTGAATGGTACGCTGCTGTCGCCGCTGTCAACGACGATCTCCAACGCTGGCAAGGTCGGGGAATCCACGTTGATCAATATCGCGGCATTGCCCAAGAATGCGGTCGTCCAAATCAATTTCACTGCGAGTACGCCCGCAGAAGTGGGTGCGACCTTCACTTGCGATTCGTCCACGACCCCGCCGACATTCCTCGGCTACAACCCGCCGCCCTGCCAGTAGCGTCCGGCGCTGTTGTGGAAAGCAAAAGAGCCCGCAATCGCGGGCTCTTTTTTTTGACTCAAAGAATTGCGCAGGCCTCAGTTACGTTTTCGGGGTCTGGTGCCGTGGTGTGCAGATTTCCAGCGTTCGACATCGCATATGCCTGCGCAGCTCTCGCCCCGCGTCCATCGCAAAAAGTGAACGTTGCATTGCTGCCGAGATTGCCGCCGCTCGGTTGGAATCGGATGCGCGTGCGGCCGCTACTGGTGATTAGACGAACTTTCGTCGCTAAGGCTTCCTGGCGAAGCACGATGGGGTCAGCTGGCGAGCGATCCGTCGCACCTTGCGTGGGTTGAAACGCGATCCAGCCGCTTTCCCAGTGATAGCCATCGGAACAGCTGGTTCCATTGCTGCTTGGACACATGACGACTTCGACGCCCTCGTTGCCGGCGATACCGCGTACGCGAGTGATTGAGCTCAGCAGGCTCGCTAGCCCGCTACTTGTTCGGGAGGCATTAACTGCAGCCGACACGCTGCTCGAGGCAAGCCCGACCAATATCGCGGTGACCGCGAGAGCAAACATCAATTCGATTACGGTGATTCCGGCATGAGCTTTCGGTAAACTCGGTTGCATCGGGGACCCCTCGTGGAAGACCCGCACAATCTAGACATCACTGCGCTGCCGGACATCGGCGCATTGCCGCGGCCTGGCGTAGGAATTTTCCGAAACGCGAATCTTGAGTAATCAGGCAGCTGCCGTTAAACTGCGCGACCGGCGCCGGGGTAGCTCAGCTGGTAGAGCAACGCATTCGTAATGCGTGGGTCGGGGGTTCGATTCCCTTCTCCGGCATACCCGTTCAGCCGTCACCGCGAGCGGTCGGCGGCAGAAAAGTGGACGATTAGCTCAGCGGTAGAGCACTGCTTTCACACGGCAGGGGTCAGTGGTTCGATCCCACTATCGTCCACCATTTCAGTGGTTTCCGTGTTTTTCCTCGCCTGTTTTCGAGACTGGCGATGCGGCCGGACGCGCGCGTTCAGCGACCATTCGAACTTTTGTAAATTTTGAGTTATAGTGGATATTGCTGTGTCTGCTCGGTGGTTGTTTTGCGCGATCGGAAACGTCAAGTCTTCAATCCGCTTCATTCCCCGCATTCCAGTGAGTCGGCCCTTGTCGTTGCGCTTGGGCTTAGTTCGAATTTCTTGTGGAGTTTTTATGTCGGATCGTGAGGTTGGTACTGTCAAGTGGTTCAACGACAGCAAGGGTTTCGGCTTCATCAGCCGCGAGAACGGCCCTGATGTATTCGTGCACTTCCGTGCAATCCAGGGGACGGGCTTCCGCACCCTGCAGGAAGGCCAGAAGGTGAGTTTCAAGGTCGTGCAGGGCCAGAAAGGCCTGCAGGCCGACGAAGTCGCTCCCGCCTGACATTAGTACCGTAAGTCCTTGAGCACCGGCGGAGTCGATCCGCCGGTGCATTTTCGCGTGCGCTTCGCCCGCGCGATCTGCTTCCATTCGCTGCGCTGGGTTACCATCCGCGCATGACGATCGCCCTTTTTGAACCCAAAGTGCACGACCTTGGCGGCTTTCAGGTGCGCCGCTTGCTGCCGCAACTGCGTGCGCGCCGCGTCGGCCCATTCGTCTTTTTCGATCACATGGGTCCGGCGCAGTTCGCGCCCGGACATGGCATCGACGTGCGCCCGCACCCGCATATCGGGCTCGCCACAGTCACCTACCTGTTCCGCGGTGCGATGGAACATCGCGACAGCCTGGGCAACGTGCAGACGATCCGTCCGGGCGACGTGAATTGGATGACTGCGGGCCGCGGCATCGTGCATTCGGAACGATCGCCGGCTCGCGAGCGCTCCGCCGGCGATTTCGTGCATGGGATCCAGACCTGGGTAGCACTTCCGCAGCACGCCGAGGAAGTCGAACCGAGTTTCCACCATCATGCGGCGAGTTCGCTGCCGCGGTTCAGAGTCGGCGACGCGACCCTGACCTTGATCGTCGGCACGGCGTTCGGGGAAACATCGCCGGTCGCGACGTTCTCGAACATGTTCTATTTGGCCGCAGAAATTCCGGCCGGCGGGGCGATGGTGCTGCCGGCCGAGCATGTCGAACGCGCCGTCTATGCAGCCGACGCGGCCCTGCACGTCGGCGACAGGGATTTGGCGCCGACCCAGCTTGCGGTGCTCCCTGCAGGCGAAGACGTCGAGATCCGCGCAAAGTCCGCTGCCCAGGTGATTCTTTGCGGCGGCGATCCGCTCGACGGCGATCGCCACCTCTACTGGAATTTCGTGTCGAGCTCGCGCGAGCGCATCGAGCGCGCAAAGGCCGACTGGAAAGCCATGCGTTTTGCGGCGGTTCCCGGCGAGACGGAATTCATTCCGCTTCCGGATTACTAGCGATACTGCCGGTGACAGGCGTCGCAGGTGTCGCCGATCTTCTGCACTTGTGGCGCCAGCATCTTGCAGTCGCGCGGCGTGCTCGTAGACAGGGCATCCGCAAGGCGCGACTCAAACTCGCGAAACGGCGCATCGGGAATGTCTTCGCCGTACATGGCCGGGCCGATTTCTTCGGCGAGACTGCGCAAAATGTTCATGTGCTGCGCCGACTCCTCGCAATGGCCGCGCCGGACATCATCGCGCAAACCGGCATAGTGATGCTGCATGACGTCCATCAGTCCACGCGGATAGGCATCGCGCTGGCGCAGCGTATTGACGATGCTGATGCCGCCGGCAGCGCCGATTGCGATGGCCAATGCCAGCAGGATGATCTGACGCATGTTCCACATCCGGGTTTTCGAGCGCGCGAGCATAAGGCATTTGCCGCGCGTCGGGCGCAGAGCGCTAGAATGACCTGCAGTTTGCGGGGTGAATGCGGCGTGGCGGCTAGCAAGAACAATACTTCCGAGACCGATCGCCATAGCGTCGGCGGCGCGACGCGCCAGGAAAGCGCCGCATTCAAGCCGCGATTGATCGTGGTCAGCGGCATGCTACTCGGCCAGCAGATCGAACTCGGTGGCGCGCCGGTGATCGTCGGCCGCTCGAGCGACTGCGCGCTGGCAATGCCACATCCGAGCGTATCGCGCCAGCATTGCCGCATCTGGCGCAAGAACGATCGCTTTCTGATCGAAGATCTGGGGTCGACCAACCGCACCTATCTCAACGGCAAGGCGATCACGCGCGCGGAACTGCACGATGGCGACCAGATCAGCGTGGGCAACAATGCGCTCAAGTTCTTCACCAGCACGAGCGTGGAGGCGAACTATCACGAAGAGCTGATCGACCTGGCGATCTACGACAGCCTGACCGGCTTTTTCAACCGCCGTCATTTCCGCGCGCTGCTCGACGAACACATTTCCGGGTCGCGGCCGCTGGGCCTGCTGCTGATGGACATCGACAATTTCAAGCAGATCAACGACCGCTTCGGACACCCTGTTGGCGACCAGGTGCTCGGCGTTGTCGCGCAGGTCGTCCGCGAGCACGCGCCGGCGGATGCGCCGCTCGGGCGGCTCGGCGGCGAGGAGTTCGCTCTCACGCTGCGCGGCAGGTCGCTGGCGGACGCTACGGCGCTTGCCGAAATATTGCGCGATGCGGTCGGCGCGCGCCCCGTCGAATTGCGCGAGGCACGCTTGAATGTGACGCTCAGCATTGGCGTGGCCCAGTCCGGCGCCGACGGCGCGACTTCATCGGAGCTACTGCGCTGCGCCGATGAGCGCATGTATCGCGCCAAGCAGACAGGGCGCAATCGTGTCTGCGCGGTCTAGCGCGGCGCGACAGATCGTGGCTGGTGTCCTTCACGCCGTGCCGCTGAACGTACGCGGTCGATGAGTATACAAATGGATTCCCGGTTTGCCGGCATCGAACGCCTGTATGGCGCGGGCAGTGTCGCGCGCTTCACGCGCGCGCATGTGTGCATCGTCGGCATCGGCGGCGTCGGCTCCTGGGCCGCCGAAGCGCTGGCGCGCTCTGGTATCGGCGAAATCACGCTGATCGATGCCGACGAAGTCTGCGTGTCCAACGTCAACCGCCAGTCGCACGCGCTCGAGGGGGAATTTGGACGGCCGAAAGTCGAAGTCGTGGCGGCGCGCCTGCGCGCGATCAATCCGAAACTGCGTGTGCATCCGCTTGCGGATTTCGTCACGCTGAAAAATTTGCCCGAACTGCTTGGTCATGCTGAGGTGCGCCGCTACGATGCCGTGATCGATGCCTGCGATGCGCTGCGCATAAAAGTGGAAATGATCGCGTTCTGCCGGCGCCGCAAGGTGCCGATCGTGGTCTCCGGTTCGGCCGGCGGACGCATTGACCCGACGCTGATCACGGCGCGCGACCTGTCGAAAACCGAGCACGACGTATTGTTGGGACTCGTGCGCAAGAAGCTGCGTGACGATTATGGCTGGACGCGCAATCCCAAGCGCTATTTCGGGGTGCAGGCCGTGTTCTCGCGTGAGAACGTCAATTATCCGCAACCCGACGGCAGCGTCTGCAAGACCCGCCCTCCAGCCGCTGACGGCGCCGAAGCAGCGCTCAAACTCGATTGCAGCGGTGGCCTTGGCGCGGCGATGCACGTGACCGCGAGCTTCGGCATGGTCGCGGCGGCACGTACGCTGGCGACGCTGCTGGCGAAATCGGAGTAGCCTTGCCTACAGCAATAGGGGGCTGCCATGCGTACCGTACCGATTGTTCTTTTTGCGTATCTGCTTGCCATGTCTGCGGCCCATGCCGAGAAAAAAATATACAAATGCGCAAACGCGGACGGCTCATCGGTGTTCTCGCCCTATCCGTGCGGTGCAGGTGCGCAGGAAGTGAAAGTTGAAACCACGGAGCCGTCCGCGCCCGTAACGACGGCGCAGCCCACATCCGTTCCCGTTCCCGTCCCAGCGACGGCACCTGCCTCGCCGCCCGCGCGGGGCGTCGATGACGGCATCAAGTGCATACAAGACGCGCGGCTCCTTAGAGCTTATCCGGCGCGCGCCAATCTCGACATGCTGCTAAAGCGTCAGGCCGAGCTGATGCGCAACTATGCCAGCGATACGTCGGAGGCGACCAGGGTCCTGATCGGTAATATGGATGCGGCGATAGCGACAGAGCAGGCGCGCATCGACGAAGGCAGGCAGCGCGCCGATCGTGCGTATACCGATGCCATCAGTAAATGCGAGGCCCGCGAAGCGGCGCGCGGGAATCAAGTTCGCAACCCCTAAGACTGCAGCGCACCCGAGGCTGCGAGTTTGAACAGACGCTCCGCGTTGCGTGTCGTCGCCAAGGCGATGTCCCGCACATCGGCGCCGCGCAGTTCCGCCACGCAAGCGCAGACTTCAGTGAGCAGCGCCGGTTCATTGCGTGCTCCTTGATAACCATGCAGCGGCTGGTCTGGAGAGTCGGTCTCCAGCAGCAGAAACTCTAGCGGCATCGTTGCGACAATCTTGCGCAGGCGGCGCGCCCGGGGGTAGGTGATCGGGCCGCCAAGGCCAATACAGAAGCCGAGCTTCCATAACTGCTGCGCCTGTTCGGCGCTGCCGGAAAAACTGTGCACGACGCCGCGCAGCCGTCCGGCACGGCGGATCGCGGCGGTGACTGCGTCGACGGCACGGCGCGCGTGCACGATCAAGGGCAGGTCGAATTCGCGCGCCAGTTCGAGCTGCGCACGGAAGTAGTTTCGCTGGGTCTCGGCGTCGAGATCGGGCACGAAAAAATCCAGTCCGCATTCGCCGACAGCGACCGGTCTCTCGCGTTCGATCCAGCGCGCGAGCTTATCAATGTGCTCGGGTTTGTGTTCGGCCAGAAACAGCGGATGCAAGCCATAGGCCGGGTACAGCCCGCTCTCTTTCGCGCAGAGTGCGCGAACACGCTCGAAGCTCGCTGCAGTGATTGCCGGAACTATCTGCCGCGCCACACCCGCGGTGTGCGCTCGCACGAGTACAGCGTCGCGATCGGCATCGAACTCGGCGACGTCGAAATGCGAGTGGCTGTCGATCAGATCAACAGCCACGTCGCCATTCCGAGAAAAAGACCCATACTTACAACGTCGGTGGCTGTGGTCAGAAAAATGCTGGAAGCCATCGCCGGATCGGCGCCGATGCGCTTCAAGCCCAGCGGCACGGCCGCGCCCGCCATGCCGCTGGCAACACTCGACAGCGACATCGCCGTGAACGTGATCAATGCGAGCGTCGCCGCATGCGGGTTGTGCTGGTAGTGCGCCATCGCGAACATGCCAAGGCTCGCGACGACGCCGACGAGCATGCCGTTGAGCAGGCCGAGCCATGCTTCCTTGAGCATCAGCCGGACGCCGATCCCGCTGTGCAGTTCGTTCAGCGTCATGCCACGCAGCGTGACGGCGAGCGCCTGACAGCCGGTGTTGCTGCACTGCCCCGAGAGCACCGGCAGGAATACCGCCAGCAGCACGATCTGGTTCACCGTGTTCTGGAACAGGCCGACGACAGCGGCGGCAATGAATGCAGTAAGCAGATTCAGTTGCAGCCATGGATGGCGCAATTTCAGTGCGCGCGGCCACGGCGTGGCGGCGCGTTCCTCTTTTTCCACACCGACGAGGCTGCCGGCTTGGGCGCTGATTTCGAATGCCTGCTGCTCGAACAGCACCTGCCCGCGCACCAGTCCGATCAGCCGCCCGTTCGCATCGCACACGGGATACACGGGATAGTGGCGCGTCACCACTTCGCGCATTGCATCCACGAGACTCATTTCTGGCCGCAGATAAAACGGCTCGTGCACCATGACATCGGCCAGCGCCTGATCCGGGCGCGCATAAAGCAGCTCGCGAAACGTGCCGACACCGACCAGTTTGCCGGCCTCATCGGTGGCGAACACGTACGTGATCAGCTCGCGCTTGACGCGATCACGCAGCGCCTCGATCACTTCGCGCACAGGCGTCTGCGGGCGGAAGTGCGCGGGCGCAGCCTCCACCAGCCGGCCGACGCTGCCTTCAGGATAATGCCAGTCCTTCAGCCACTGCTCGCCTTCGCCGGACAATGTCGCCGCAGCAATGCGGCCTCGACGTTCGGCCGTGAACTTCTGCAGGACGTCGAGCGCATGACCGGGGCCAAGCTCGGCCAGCGTCGCTGCGACCTCGGCGTCACTCAGCGGGGCGAGTCGCTCCATCGCGCCTTGCGAGTCGAGTTCGCGAACGCGGTCGCTCAGGCGGCGGGGTGCGGCCGTGGTTTCCATGCTTGCTCCGAACGAAAAGTGTGCCGTCATCGTAACTCATCATGCGGTTTCGACAGCATTCACGTGACGTGCCGGAGACTGCGCACAAGGGCGGCGCAGGCGCGCTGCCTACATTTGGCAACCAACGGAAAACATCATGCTGAAGACTCGTGGACTCATCGTTCTGTTGATTACTGCTGTGTTCGCGTTGAGCGGCTGCGTGGCACCGCCACCGCGCGAGCGCGTGGTCTATCACGAAAGCGTCGACGATCAGAATTACGGCGGGCATAACTGCCATCTTTGCGGCACCGTGCGCGACATCGATCAGGTCGAAATCCGCCACGGCAATTCAGGTGGCGGCGCGGTACTCGGCGCCATCATTGGCGGGTTGATCGGCAACCAGTTCGGCCACGGCAATGGTCGTGCGGCGGCCACCGCGGCCGGTGTCATCGGCGGCGCGGCGGTCGGCAATGCCGCCGAGGAAGACAACGCGCGGCATGCATCCGGTTACGCTTGGCGCTTCCGCATCGAGCTCGACGACGGGCGCTGGGCCACCGTGACGCAGTACGAAAACGCTGGCTTCCGTCCGGGTGATCGCGTAGTCGTGCGTCACGACCACCTCGAGCCGCTGGAGCGTTGAGACAGGCTCGACGATGTCGGAAATGACGGGTGCGGGTCGCGTGACCCGCACCGTTGGCGTTCGTTCCAGCCGCCTCAGTCGGCGTGGTAGAAGCGGTGATCGCCAATCACCGCGAGCGGCGGGCCTTTGGCCCAGTCGGGCGGAATCGACGCGGCGGCGAAGAAGTGATCGGCTTTCGGCACGATCGTTGGCCGCCAGCGCGGCGGCAGTTTCCACATGTCGAGCGCGATGCCGGCGACGGACCACGCCTGCTGCCAGGAATCCACATCTGTAAAAAGATAATTTTTGCTCGTTGTGGATAAAGCAAATTGTCCGCGCGCGCGCAACACCGCGCACAATGAATTGCCCCAGTCGCCACTGTCGCGGCGACGCAGACCCACTTCCGCCACGGCCAACTGACCGCGCACGGGCTCGCCGCGGGCTTCCAGATAAATCGTGGACGCCAGGCACGCGCGATCGCTGGCCTGATTGTTGAATAACGAGGCTAACCACAGAATCCAAGCCAGTTTCATTGGCGAGACTCTCCTACATCACAGAAAGCAAATCCGCAAAACGCCCCGGGTGTCGCTGCATGCCGCGCGCCGACCCTTGGGTGCCACACGGCGTTTGTCTGCGCCGTGTTATTGAGATTTTTCCGGCCGGTCGCCCGTGCCGGTTGAGCAAAGGAATCGTTTTTTCGATCCCCGCTGTGGCGCACGTCTCGTGGGCCGCAGCGTGAGCGCTGTCGTGGAAACAGTGCCGGTTGTTTGGGGCAATCCCCGGCGCCACGTCAAATGAGTAGCGGATGGGGGTGACCTCTATGCGCAGTCCGAGCCGCGCGAAAACGGAGCGGATTATCGCATATCGCGAAGAGTTGTCACTCTAAAACCTGAACGAAAACGAAACAGAGGTTGTCGTGAATTTACCACAAGCATATTTGTATACATGCATAAAAAGAACGCAAAAGTCGCATTATTTACAAAGCTACTTGTAGCCAATGAAATTCTTGAGCGCTTCCTGGGAGCCGACATATTCCGCGGCGGTGGCAGGCACGAACTTGGTGACGCCGAGTTCGAACAGCAACTTGGCGGCGTCGGAATCAGGATCGAGCTTGAGCAGCGCGTCCTTCACCTTCGCGCGGATGTCGGCCGGAACATCGGGTGAGGCGGTCAAGCACTGGCCGGGAAACTCGCGCGAGGTCTTCACGGGTGTCAGGTTCGGAAACTGGTCCTTCAGCGAGGTCGGAATCATCGCGGCATCGCCTTCGCTGTTGAAGACGCGGTCCGTGGCATCGCGCCATGATGTCGCCGTCGAGACGATGTCCGGCTGCAGCACCGGGTTCGGATAGAACTGCAGCAGGATCGCATAGCCGAGGCTCGGCGCCGACATCGTCACGATCTTGTGCCCGACCAGACCGTTGACGCCTTTCTTCTCCAGGTCGATATTGCTGACGAGGGTATAGCTGGTCGATTCGGCCGTATGCACGAGCGGCTCGAAATGCGCGTGCTGGATGCGATAGTCGGTCAAATGCGCTTCGTCGAAGGCAAAATCCGTCTTCGCGCCGGTGGTCAGGTCGCGCCAGTAATTGTGATAGTTCTTCGCGGCTTCGAGCTTGAAGGTCGCGCCAGTGGCTTTCTGCAAGTACACCATCAGCGGCGCATAGATCTCGCTGGTGCGGTCGGCCGGATTGGCCGGCTCGATGCGGAAAATGTATTCCGCCGCAAATGCGGCATTGTGGAAAATGCTGCACGATAGCAGCGCGGCGAAGCCGATGCGCGCGCCGCGCGATCCAGACAGAAGCTTTTGCATGGGTCACGCCCCCTTGAAAACGCTTGCAGTCTTAGCACGAATTGTGGGTGAACGCGAGACGCAGCGCAAAACGCTGCTTCTCACGTGAAGCGCTCCAGTACGGCGATTTCGCCCATGCCCGGGACGGCTGCCCGCAATGGCACGTCAGCCGCGGTGTCGGCCAGACAGGCCAACGCCTCCGCGCGATCATCTTCCCGGCGAGCGGACATGACGATAAGCCCGCTGGCTGCATCGCCAGAAGTGCCAAGTGCGGTTCCCGCGGCGAGTGCCCCGGTTAATTCGAGCCGGTACAGAGAGCGCTTGTTGCCGCCTTTGAAATGCAATCGCGACATGACTTCCTGCCCTGGATAGCAACCCCTGCTCACGCTGATCGCGCCGAGCCGGTCGAGGCCCAGCCATTGCGGCAGCAATTGCTCATGCAGGTTCTCTGCAAGTACCGGCAAGCCGGCCCGAATGTCGGCCAGGCGCCAGCATTCGCGTGCACCCGGGGATTCCTCGCCATCACTCGCGGTGTCTTCGATGATCAGCCAGCGCGGCGGCGATCCGGGCAATTCCAGTACAGACGCCGCCGGTTTGTTGGATCCCCGCACGCGCGCGGCGCTGACGCGCAGCGCGACTTTGGCACGCAGCACGTAGGGGGCGAGTGCGACGCGCAGCATCTCGGCATCGCCGCCGCGCAGCAGCAGACGCAGGTGCTGGTCATGATCGCGCAGCAGCTGAAAAAACGCGCGCACGCGGCCTTGCGGCGACAACCATGTACTCCATTGCCAGGCGCCGTTCGCGAGCCCGCGCACGTCGCTGCTGAACTGCGCCTGGGCGAAGCTCAGGGCATCGGCGCCGGTTATTTCCAGCACTTGCAGGTCGGGCAGGCTGATCATCGTCTATGCGGAGGCGCTATAATTCATCCGAATGTAGGCGCGCAGCTGCCTGCGATCAAGCCTGCGCATCGAGCTACGGAATCAAGGATGTCCAATCCCGTGCCGAAAACTTCGCAAAACCCGCCCGCGACGGACTCCGATCCGCATCTCGTTGTACCGGTTCCGATGCCGCCGGCTCGGCCGGCCGAAATCGGCGGGCGTGACGGACCGGATCCGACACGCTACGGCGATTGGGAAAAGAACGGGCGCTGCATCGATTTCTAGGAACTTCCGATATGGCTCAGACCAGACCACTGTCTCCGCACCTCGGCATTTACCGCTGGCAGCTCACGATGACGCTGTCGATCCTGCATCGCGCAACCGGTATTGCGCTTGCCGTCGGCACCTTGCTCGTCATAGTCGCGCTGCTGGCGCTCGCCGCCGGTCCGGAAAGCTTCGCGAAAGTGCAGGCGTTCTGCGCCTCGCCATTCGGTCTTTTCCTGCTGCTCGGCTGGACCTGGTCGCTGAGCTTCCATTTGTGCAACGGCATCCGTCACCTGGCCTGGGACAGCGGCTGGGGTTTCGAGATTCCGCGCGCGTATGCGACAGGTTGGACGGTAGTGATCGCCAGTTTGCTGATGACGATGGCGATCTGGGCCTGCGTGCTGACCCGAGGTGTCGCATGAGCGCTGCCGATCTGCAAACCCCGCTCAAGCGCGCGCGCGGACTCGGTTCGGCCAAGTCGGGCGCGCACCACTGGATCGTCCAGCGCATCACGGCAGTCGCGTTGATCCCGTTGTGCCTGTGGGTGATCTGGCTCGTACTCGCGGCACTGCACGCCGACTATGCGCAGGCGCGTGCGCTCGTGCACCAGCCGGTCCACGCCGTGCTGCTGATCGCGTTTGTGCTGGCGGCGTTCTGGCACGCGCAGCTCGGCTTGCAGGTCGTGATCGAAGACTACGTACATACGCGCTGGCTGGAAATCGGTTCCCAGCTCGCGGTGAAGTTCTTCTGTGTGCTCGGCGCGGTTGCTTGCGTGCTCGCCATCGCCCGGATCGCTTTGGGATAAAAATGGAAAGTTATAAAATCCAGCAGCACAAATACGATGTCGTTGTCGTCGGCGCGGGCGGCGCGGGCTTGCGCGCGACAGTCGGCCTCGCCCAGCAGGGGCTAAAGACCGCGTGCATCACCAAGGTGTTCCCGACGCGTTCGCACACGGTAGCCGCGCAGGGCGGCATTTCCGCGGCGCTCGGCAACATGGGGCCGGACGACTGGCGCTTTCATTTCTACGACACGATCAAGGGTTCCGACTGGCTCGGCGACCAGGACGCGATCGAGTTCATGTGCAAGAACGCGCCGGCCGCGGTCATTGAACTCGAGCATTACGGTGTGCCGTTCTCGCGCACCGAGGAAGGCCGGATCTACCAGCGCCCGTTCGGCGGCATGACCACCGAGTACGGCAAGGGCACCGCGCAGCGCACCTGCGCCGCGGCGGACCGCACCGGCCACGCCATGCTGCACGCGCTGTATCAGCAATCGTTGAAGCACGACGCGCGCTTTTACATCGAATATTTCGCGCTCGATCTGATATTCGACGCCGATGGCGCGTGTTGCGGCGTGCTGGCGCTGGACATGGCCGAGGGTACGCTGCATCTGTTCCGCGCACACGGCGTCGTGCTCGCGACCGGCGGTTACGGCCGTGCGTATTT
>Ga0070666_10000151_pt1 | contig 47545 bp, 44 predicted proteins | sample KBSS23metaG_FD_64677 | JGI IMG/M metagenome (GOLD analysis project Ga0070666, IMG submission 64677) | Switchgrass rhizosphere microbial communities from Kellogg Biological Station, Michigan, USA - KBS S2-3 metaG | ecosystem: Host-associated > Plants > Roots > Rhizosphere > Soil ... | reverse complement strand
AGGCGCGGAATCTCGTCGTCGTGTACGAAGGGCTCCATACGTACGGGGGGCTGGCGGGCCGCGACATGGAGGCGATGGCGATCGGCATCGAGGAGGCCGTCCAGGAAGAGCACATCCGCGCCCGGGTCGGTCAGGTGGAGTACGTCGGCGAGCTCCTCGAGCGCGAGGGCATCCCGATCGTGGTCCCGTTCGGAGGCCACGCGATCTTTCTCGACGCGAGACGTTTCCTTCCGCACGTTCCGCCGTCGGCCTTTCCCGCGCAGACGCTCGCGGGTGAGCTCTACCTCGAGGCGGGAATCCGCGCGATGGAGCGCGGCGTCGTCTCGGCCGGACGGAACAAGGAGACGGGGGAGCACAACTATCCGCGCCTCGAGCTCGTCCGTCTCACATTTCCGCGCCGCGTGTACACGCAGGCGCATTGCAACGTGACGGCCGAGGCGGTGGCGTCGGTCTTCGAACGGCGGAGGGACATTCGCGGCCTCCGGATGACCTACGAGCCGAAGTACCTGCGCTTCTTCCAGGCCCGCTTCGAGCCGATCGGCGTGACGGCGGCCGGGGAGACGGTCCCGGTCGGAGACGAGGTTCCGGCCGGAGTCTGAATCGGCCCCGGCAGAGAGGGCCTTCGAGAGGGGCGACTCGGACCCCCCCGTGGATTCGATGATGCCGGGGAGAAACCGGGGGTCGCGTGTTCTCGCGCGCCTCAGTCGGTTCGGCGGCGCCGGGCCGATTCCGAGCGCATGCGCTGCATGGCGTCCGTTTCCTGATCCGAGAAGCGCTCCTCCCGGAAGGGATCACCGCGGAGGTGATAGCCGTTTTCCTCCCAGAATCCCGGAGTGTCGACGTCCATGAGCTCGAAGGATCGAATCCACTTGGCGCTCTTCCAGAAATACAGCTTCGGAACCACCAGACGGCAGGGACCGCCATGTTCGGGCGTGAGATCGCGGCCATCGTGTTTCGTCGCGAGGAGAACGTCGTCGCCTTCGAGGTCGGCGAGCGCGATGTTCGTCGTGTAGCCGCCGTCCGAATGCGCCATGACGGCGACGGCGCGGGGGGAGATCCCCGTGCGGCGCAGGATCTCGCGGATGGACACGCCTTCCCATCGATTGTCGAATCGGCTCCAGCGAGTCACGCAATGGATGTCGGAAGTGATCTCGACCCGGGGTAGCGAGAGGAATTCGCCCCAGGTCCAGGACACCTCGCGTTCCACGAGGCCGAAGCAACGGAACGACCAGCTCGCGAGGTCGATGCGGGGCGTCTCTCCGTAGGAAAGCACCGGCCATTTCGCGGTCAGGACCTGGCCCGGGGGCAGGCGGCCGGCAGCGCGAGGGGAAAAAGAGTCGCTGATGCGGAGGAGTTTAGCAATCTCTTCGCCTCGGCGTGGGATGTGGGTCCGGGAGACGCGAGAAGGCCGCGGTCTCTTTCGCCGTACAGGATTTTGGCGGCGGAAAGACAATTTAGTGATAGCGGCGCAACCGTACCTCCGTTTACGATCTTGGAAAGAGCCGGTGACCAGCATTCTTAGAATCGACCCATCGTCTTCGAGGGAGTTCCATCGCGAAGTCCCGGCCGGCAGCGGAAATGCTGCCCCGCGGCCACTCGGCCCCGTGGGCGACCGCCCGTGCGCCACCCCGATGCACCTGGTCGGCGAGGGCTACCGGCTGACGGAAATCGTGCATTATTCGCCGTTTGCATCCGCCGGGCGCCCCCATCACCATGCCGCCGGACAGATCGCCATCGTTCTCCAGGGAACCGTCTGCGCGAAAGGCGGCGCCGAATTCTCGACGGGCGACATTCGCGTCGATCCGGGCGGGAGACCGGGGAATGGCCTGCTGGCAGTGGGCTCGCCCGCCCGTGTGGTCGTCGTCGAGCTCTCGGGCAGCCGCCGAGAAGAGCTCCGGGCCGTCGGTCGCGGGCGGTCCGAATCCGTGTTGCTGCACCTCGAAGCGTTCGAAGGTCTGGCCGGTCGCTTCGAAAGCGAGTTCCGATGCCGCGATCGGGGGGCCGCGATGGCGCTCTCCGGGCTCCTCATCGAATCGATCGGGGACATTTCCCGCGCGCTCGCCTCGGGCGAGCTGCGGCTGCTTCCGCCCTGGCTTCGCTCCGCTGTTCGGATCGTCGAAACGCGATGGGCGGAGCGCCTCGAGCTCGGTGATGTCGCCGCGGCCGTGGGAGTACCCTCGGCTCGGGTGGCTCGCGAATTCCGAAGGCTTCGGGGATGCTCCGTCGGCGAGTGGCTTCGCCGCCGCCGACTTCGCGCCGCGATCCTGCCCATCGCGGCTTCGCCGGATCCCCTGTCCGCGATCGCTCGGGACGCGGGCTTTCACGATGCCTCCCATCTCTCCCGTGAATTTCGGAAGGCGTGGGGGGAGACTCCGAGCTCGTTCCGTCGCGATCAGCGGGAGCGCGAGCGGGCGCGATGAGGTCCACGCACGAAGAGCTGGGGAGCGCGGGAACCGTGGGCGTTCCCTTTCGGCGCGGAGGATTCCGGGTCAAGCAGGTTCTCTACCGCGACACGCCGACGCTCCCCACGCATTCGCACCCGCTGGCGCGCGTCTGTTTGACGATGGAGGGAGGCTTTCGGGAGTCGATTGGCGGGACCGACTGCGATTGCGGCCCCGGCACGGTCCTGCTCAGACCTCCGCAGGCGCCCCATCAAGACCACTTCGGCGGCATCCCGGTCCGGAACGTCCTCGTCGAGATCGAGCCCGGCCGATTCGAAGAATGCTGCGGCGCCTTCGGCGGGCGGTTCGTGCCGACTCTCCTTAACGGATCGCTGCTGGAAGGGCTGCCGGAGAAGATCGATCACGAGCTTCGCACCCAGGACGCGTCCTCGCCCGTTTGCATCGAGGGGTTGATCCTTCAGTTGATGGTCTCCGCGTCCCGGCTGCTGGCCGCGCTCAAGGCGCCGCGGATCCCGGCGGTCGTCACGGCCGCGATCGAATCGATCGAGCGGTCGTTTCGACGAACGGTGTCCCTCTCGATCCTCGCCGAGCAGCTCGGTGTCGCTCCCACCCGTCTCGCGCAGCAGTTTCAGCGGCACCAGGGCTGTTCGGTCGGAGAGTTCGTTCGCCGGCGTCGCGTGGAGTTCGCCGCGGGCCTGCTTCGCGATCGGAAGCTGCCGATCAGCCGGATCGCCGTGGAATCGGGATTCTGCGACCAGGCGCATCTCACGCGGGAGTTCAAGGCGGCATGGGGAACGACGCCTTTGAAATTTCGCCGGGGAGACTCCGATGCTTCCCCCGGAGGCGTTCCGCTCGTACCCGAATACTGAACGATCCTTCAATCCGCCGCGGTCTCGGAAAGCGATGATTCGCGGGACGCATGAGCGGAAATGCAGGGTCTTTCGGCGTTCTCTCGACCGAGGGGCGCCGCCACGATTCGAGGGATCCGGCGGGCACGGGACTCGGCCGGTCCCGACGAGGGGGTTCCTCGGCGACGGGCGGCGGGGGCGCGCCGGCGCGCACGGCCGACCTGAGAAGCGTCCGTCGCGTCGCCAACCGGGTCGCGATCGATGGGTTCACGGTCTGGGAGGTCGTGCTCGCCCCGGGGCGCGCCGTGATTCGCCATACGCACGAGCTGGCGCAGATCTTCATCGTCTGCCAGGGGACGATTCGGGAAATCACTCGCCGGGGGGAGTGGTTGTTCCGCCGCGGGGCGACGGTGCTTCGCGCGCCGGGGACGATCGAGGTCGTCGTGGAGGGGAGCCGTCACGCCCGAACTCTCGTCATCGACCTGAACCCGCCGGAATACCGGCGATTCGTGGAGCTCTTTCCCGCGGGAATGGCCGCCGCGGCCGTTCAGATGTCGCCGGTCGTGGTGGGCGGGATCCCATTCCTGATCCTGGAAGAGCTTGCCGCCAATGACGAGGCATCGAAGATCGCCATGCAGGGGTTGTTGCTGCAGCTCCTGTCCGTCCTCGGGCGGAGCTCGCAGGCCCGCGGCGACCGGTCGATCCCTTCGTGGCTCGATCGGGCCGTGCAACTCGTCGAATCTTCGTACCGGCAACCGCTCGCCCTTCACGATATCGCCTCGGCCGTGGGACGCCATCCGACGGGTGTCGCCCGGGAGTTTCGGCGGGCGGTCGGCGTGTCGATCGGTGAGCGCATCCGGGATCTTCGCTTTCGATTCGCGACGCATGAGTTGCTCGCGACCAACACGCCGCTTTCCGAGATCGCGTCCGCCGCCGGATATTCCGATCAGGCCCACTTCACGCGCGAGTTCCGAAAGCGCGCCGGAACGAGCCCGGCGGATTTCCGGCGAACGGGCGGAAAGACGCCCGACACTTCCCTCTGAACTGTCGCCCCGTTCAATAGGCCTGTTCGGCGATTCAAGACGATCGCCCTCGGCGCCTGCATCATCTCTTCCAGCTTTCAAATCGATACCGCTGGCGTTCGCCGGCATGGGAGGAAGGGATGCCTCGTTGCTTGCGCGCTCTCGTCACAATCGTTTGCCTGGCGACCCCCTTCGGCCTGCGCGCGGCGCCCGCGCCCCCGGCGGCCGCGACCCTGGGAGAACGCATTCTGCCGTTTTCGATCTCTCCCGTGTGCGTGCCGGAACCGTCAGACACCATCGAGTTGACGAAAGCGCTTGGTCACTTCCGGGATAGCGGCGACCTCGAAGCGCTCTCGGATTTCGACCTCTTCCTCCGCGCGCACCCCGACTCCGCCTGGTCCCCCGGCCTTCGAAGCGCGCTCGGCGTGATCGATCGGCAGAATGGCTATCTCTCGCGCGCGCTCGATCGCTTCGAGGTCGCGTGGCGGCAACTTCGAGGCTCTTCGATCCCCCGGGTGAAGGCGATGGGCGACATCACGCTCGGAAATCTCGCCGAGCTGAATGCCGCCCTGGGTCGCACGAATCGCCTGCGCGAACTCCTGCACGAAGTCGAGGGCCGGAGGCTCGGCGGCTACGCCTCGGAACAGGTGTCCGCGGCCCGGGCCGGTCTCGCCATGATGGAGAGCGACCCCGGTGGATCTTTCCGGTGTGGTCCCCTCGCCGTCGAGCAGGTGAGCCGGGTTGAACGGCCGGGGAAGGCCGTCGATCCGGCGATCCTGGCCTATCGATCGACCGCCACGGGAACGTCTCTTCTCGAGTTGAACCGCCTGGCGAAGCGCGCAGGACTCGACCTCAGCGCCGTGCATCGCGAGAGCGGAGATTTCGTGGTGCCTTCCGTCCTCCATTGGAAGGCCGGCCATTTCGCGGCGCTGGTCGCGGAAAATGCCGGACGCTATCGCGTCAAGGACCTCACATTCGGCGACGACCGGTGGATCAGTCGGGAGGCTCTCGTCGCGGAAACCTCGGGGTTCATGCTGGTGCCCCGTTCGGCGTCGAGGGGCGGCTTTCGCCGGGTCAGCGACGCGGAAGCGGCAACCGTGCGAGGACAGGGAGCGACCGGAAACCCCAATCCGGGAGCGACGACGCCCGGAGACCCGAAGCGGCCCGCGTCGCCGGGTTGTGGCGGAGGCAAGGGGATGCCCGAATACGACTTTCACATCGCGATCGTGAGCCTGAACGTCACGGACACGCCGGTCGGATACTCGCCGCCCCGGGGTCTCGCGATGAATTTTGGAATCACCTACAACAGCCGCGAGGCGTACCAGCCAGCAGATTTCAATTTCTCGAATCTCGGCCCGCGTTGGAGCTTCGACTGGCTCTCGTACGTCGAGGATCAGGATCCCGCGCACGCGGGGCAATCCGTCCGGATCGCGGAGTTGGGGGGAGGCTCCTACAGATTCACGGCCGCTTCCGATGGAACCTACAGTGTCAATTCGGCCGGCGATCATGAGCGATTGTCGATGTCGACCGGGGCAGGCGGCGCCGTCACGTTCGCGCGCGACTACCCCGACGGATCGCGCGCCGTCTATTCCGGGTCGGACGGCGCCGCGACTCTCCGGAAATACTTCCTGACCTCGATCTCCGACCCGGCGGGGAACAGCGTGACGCTGACCTACGATTCCTCGGCGCGTTTGGTGGCGCTCACCGATGCGCTCGGCCAATCGACGAAGATCGCCTATTCGGACCCCGCCCACCCGTTTCGGATCACGGGAATTTACGACCCGTTCGGCCGAGCCGCGGCGTTCGGGTACGACGCCAACGGAATGCTCGCCGCCTCCACGGACGCGGTCGGCATGACGTCGACCTTCTCGTACGGATCCACCTCGACCAGCCCGCACGCTCCGCCGGATTTCATGAGCTCGATGACGACCCCGTACGGAACGACCGTCTTCGACATGGACGAGTACCTTCCGGGAGGGGGCGTGCCGGGGACCACGCGATGGATCCAGTCGACCGATCCGATGGGTGAATCCGAACGCGTCGAATTCATCCAGGCGGCCTTCGGCGTCTCATCGACGACGACCGACCCCGTGCCCGCAGGGATGACCAACGGCCTCCTCGCCTATCGCAATTCCTTCTACTGGAGTCCTTCCGCGATGGCGTCCTACGATCCCGCCGATCCGGATCGTTACAAGAAGGCGACGACCGTCGTGCACTGGCTCCACGACAATACGGGCTCTCAGCTCCTGGCCTCCTCCGTTCCGGAGAGCATCCAGAATCTCGGTGAGCGCCGGGTGTGGTTTCTCTATCCGGGGCAGTCGGGCTCCACGTACATCGGGAGCATCAACGCCCCGTCGACGGTTGCCCGGGTGCTGGACTCGGGCGAAGAGCAGCGTCACACGCTTGAATACACGGCGCAGGGGAAGCCGACTCGCTATCTGGATCCGGTCGGCCGAAGCTACAGCTTCACGTATTCGCCCGACGGGCTCGATCTCCTTTCTCTTCGAAACGACTCTGCCGGAGGCGAAGTCCTCGCTTCTGTCACCTACGATTCGCGCCATCTTCCCACGAGTCTCACCGACTACGCGGGAAAGACTTATTCCGTCACCTACAACACCTTCGGACAACCCACGACAGTCTCCTTTCCGGACGGGACCGGCATGAATTACACGTACGACGCTCAGGGTTTTCTGACCCGGGCGTCTCGGCCGGGAACAAACTTTCAGGAAACCTATAGCTACGATTCGACCAATCGACTCGGGTCGTGGACTTCGACGGACGGATTGACGCTGACCTTCGCCTACGACGCACTGGACCGAATCGTCTCCTTGACGTATCCCGACGGGACCTCCGAGTCGACGCTATATGACCGGCTCGACGTCGCCGAGCAGCACGATCGAGCCGGCCGCGTCACGCGCTACGAGTACGACACGCGCGGACGCTACGCCGCCGCGATCGATCCGGCCGGGAACGCAACTCGGTTCTCCTGGTGCGGTTGCGGTCAGATCGAAAGCATGGAGGATGCCGGGGGACACCGTATCGACTGGATCTACGACGCCCAGGGGCGGCGGATCGCGCGGTTCTCGAACGGCCAGCTCACATCCGACTATCAATACGACAGCGCCGGCCGACTCGTCGCGACCTCCGACGCTTCGAATCAAACGAAAAACTTCGCCTACAACCCGGACGACACGTACGCCTCGATCGTCTACGCGAATACCGTTCACTCCACCCCCGCGGTTCGTTGGAGCTGGGATCCGAACCACCGTCGCGTCGTGACGATGACGGACGGGACCGGAATCACCTCCTACGAGTATGTTCCGGCCGGCTCGCCGGGCGCCGGATCCCTCGCGTCGATCGTCCTTCCGGTGCCGAGCCACACCATCACCTTCACATATGACTCTCTTGGCCGGCTGACGAAACGCTCCGTCGACGGAGCGGCGATTTCCACTGCGTACGACGCGCAGGGACGACCCACGCAGGTGACGTCTCCGCTCGGCACCGCGACCATGACGTTCGATGGCAGCTCGTCGCGTCCTCTTTCGGCGAGCTTCTCCGGGGGGCTCAAGACAACGTTCGGATATTCCGCCGCTGCTCAGAAGTTCGCTCCCGCCTCGATCGTCAGCCTGTGGGCCGGGCAATCGGCAGTCCCGGACTGGGGATTCGCGTTCTCCTGGGATGCATCGGGCGACCAGCCCCTCTATTCGAACGCCTTTGGCCTCCACACGAACTACCAGTACGACGCGGTTCGGCAACTGGTCTCGACCACGCAGTACGCCGATGCACTCCCTCCCGGTCCGGCGCCGCCGACGACGAGCTACACCTACGACGCCGCGGGGAACCGCACGTCCGAGGCCGCCGGCTCCGTCATCAGTACGGCCACCTACGACGACGAGAACCGGCTCGTCACCATTCATCGCGGGTTGAGCCGGCAGGCGATGGCCGCGCTGCGCGCGGCAAGGGCACGCAAGCGACGGCTCCTTCCTCCCCGCGGGAACGACATCGCGCCGGAAGGGGGCCCCCGATGAAAAGCGTGAAGCTCCGGTTCCTGCTTGTTTCGCTCATCTTCGGCGGAGCCGCCGCGGTCCGGGCCGCGGTGACGATCAGCCCTTCGGGCCCGGTATCGGTTTACGAAGGGGAGACGATCGGGTTCGGCGCGCAGTCATCGATTTGCAATCCGACGCTCTATGCCGCCTGGTACTGGACCTATCCGGGCGGTTCGGTGATTTTCCAACCCGGCCCCAACTCCGCGTCTTCGGGGATGACCTACTACGCGGGAAACCAGCCGGGGGACTATACGATCTCCGTTTACGCTTCTTGCGATCCGCGCCCGGTTTCGACACTGGTTCACATCCTCCCGATTTCCGTGACCGTGAACCCGGCCGGTCCGGTCCCTCAGCGCGAATCGATCCCTCTGGTCGCGAACGTGACGGGGTCGAACAAGCAGGTGACGTGGGCAATCAACGATCCGGCGGGCGGCAGCATTCACTCGGACTACTCCGGCGCCACCTTCACGGCGGGCACACAAGAGGGTTACTACACCCTGACGGCGACCAGCGTCGTCGATACCACGAAGAGCGGCTCGGTCGTCGTCCGGGTTCTCCCGCCTCCATCCGTCACGGTATCTCCGAGTTCCGCCACGGTGGGGTCCGGAGCCTCTCAGCAGTTCACCGCTACTGTTCAGAATACGTCGAACACCCTGATCGATTGGAGTGTGGTGGCCGCCTATGGCGGAGGGAACATCACCGATTCGGGACTCTTCACCGCCCTGGGCGGAGGCGGAAACACTTACGTCGAAGCCACGCTTCGCGCCAGCGGCATTTTCGGCGTCGCGCCCGTGACCGTCGTGGGGGTGACGATATCTCCCGCCGCGCCGGTCGTCGATATCGGAACGGGCGTTCAGTTGCGTGCCGTCGTGGGGGGAAGCTCGAATCAAATGGTCAACTGGACGACGACGGTGCCCTCCTCGACGATCAGCAGTCAGGGTTATCTCCTCGTGTCGGCCTCGACTCCCCCGGGAACCTATTCGGTAAAGGCGACGACGATTGCCGCTCCCGTCGTCAGCAGCTCGGTCAACGTCTCGGTTCATGCCGCGACCGTGGGAAGCGTCGTTGTCTCGCCGGCGGCGGCGAGCGTGGCGCCGAGCGGGACCCTGTCTCTTTCCGCCCAGATCTATACCGATACACACCTTCCTCACCCCAACCAGACGGTGACGTGGACGGCGTCCTCTCCGGCAACGATCGATGGGGCGGGAAACTTCCACGCCCCCGCTCTCGCTGGGTCCTTCTCCGTGACGGCGAAGTCGATAGCCGATCCGACGAAGTCGGCAACCGCAATGGTCACCGTTCCCTCCGCCATTTCCGTGACCCCCGAGTTTTCTTCGCTCTCGCCGGGATCAACACGGCAGTTCAACGCCGTCGTACTCGGGCTCTCCAACAGTGGCGTTGCCTGGTCCGTCCGGGAGACGGGAGGAGGGACGGTGACCTCGACCGGTCTCTACTCCGCCCCGACGACTGCCGGGACCTTTCACGTCATCGCGAAGTCGACCGTCTCTCCTCAGCTGGACGCCGTCGCCACGATAACCGTGGGGCCGACTCCGACCGTCTTCGTCGAGGTCAGCCCGGACGCCGTCGAAATGGCGCGCGGAGGAACGCGGCAGTTCGCGGCGGCCGTCGAAGGGGCCCCGAACTCGGCGGTCACCTGGGCCGCTTCGGACGGGACGATCGATGCGGCCGGCCTGTTCACAGCGCCGAATGCCTACGGATCCGTCACGATCACTGCCAGGAGCCAGGCGGACGGCCGGGCGACGGGCACCGCCGTCGTCGTGGTCTCGGACGGCTCGACAGGCCAGGTCTTCGCGTACGACCCCAATGGGAACATGCTCTCGGACGGGGTCCGCTCCTTCGAATGGGACGCGGAGAACCGATTGACGGCGGTGGTCCGATCCAATCATCGTTCGGAATTCGCCTACGACGGGAACGGGCGGCGCGTCCTCATCACCGAGAGAGACTCGGGATCCGTCACGAGTCGCAAGCGCTACATCTGGGTCGGGAATCAGATCGTCCGCGAATTGATTTCTCCCGCGGGAGCCGGGTTCGCTTCCGCAGCCGCGTCAACACCGGGAGGGTCGGCGTCCGCTCTGGTGGACGAATCCCCGGTCGTGCAGCGAGCGGGGTTCGAACCTCTTGTCCCTGCTCCACCGGGAGCGCGGCGCGCGGGAACGACCCCGACGTATCAGGGCTCCTTCGACGCCGCCGACTGCGCCACGCTTTCCGGGTGGGCGTGGGATATGAATCAACCTGATTCCGCGATCGCGGTCGACATCTACGATGGAAACGCTCTTCTCGCGACGTCGCCGGCGAGTCTCTACAGCGCAGCTCTCGCATCGTCGGGCAAAGGAAACGGCTATCACGCGTTTTCGTATGCGGTTCCCTCGACGCTCAAGAACGGGGTCTCGCATTCTCTCTCCGTTCGCTACGGAGGCACGTACACGGCCCTCTCGAATTCCCCCAGGACGCTCACGTGTGCGGCTCCGCCGCCTCCCACGACCCTGCCTCCCCTCGGGGCGACCTACGTTTCCCAGGGCGTGCCGACGACGATGTTGCCGGGCGGCGTCTACTCCGTTTCCGTCACGTTCCAGAACTCCGGATCCAGCACCTGGACGAAGGCGGGCCTCTATCGACTCGGCGACGCCACTTCGACGCCGGGTACCTGGAACGTCGTTCGCGCCGACCTGTCCTCGACGGAGTCCGTTTCGTCGGGGCAATCGAAGACGTTCACATTCAACGTTCTGGCGCCGAGCACGGCCGGGACCTACAACTTCCAATGGCGAATGGTCCAGGAAAACGTTGCCTGGTTCGGCGACCTCTCACCCAAAGTTTCGGTGACCGTTTCCGGCGCAGCCCCCCGCAACGCAAGCTACGTCTCTCAAACCGTCCCCTCGACCGTCACGACCGGCGCCTCGTTTCCCGTGTCGATCACGATGAGGAACACCGGCTCGAACGCGTGGACGCTCGCGGGCCTCTACCGGCTCGGAGATCGGAGCGTCAATAGCCCGGCGATTTCCTGGGGCACCTCGCGCGCCGATCTCACATCCGCCGAGACGATCGGCAACGGTCAGGCGAAGACCTTCTCATTCACTGCGACCGCTCCGGCGACGCCGGGGACCTACAAGTTCCAGTGGCAGATGGTGCAGGAGAACGTCGCCTGGTTCGGCGATCTCACGCCGGTGTCGACGATCACCGTGGCAGCACCGGTCGAATCCGTTTCCGCGGAGTTCTATCCGGGGGGGTACCTTGCCGGAGGGGCAAGCTACTCCGTGGCGAGAGACTCGCTCGGAAGTGTTCGACGGGTCTACGACTCGTCCGGAGCACAAACGAGCGCCTTCGATTACGACCCATGGGGACGCTTGACGGTAACGGGCGGCTCGGTCCCCCCGACTTTCGGATACGCCGGGTATTTTTACCACCAGCCCTCCGGCCTATGGTTGACCAAGTATCGAGCATACGACCCGGATCTGGGACGATGGATCAGCCCCGATCCGATCCTGGAAAGGGGAGGGCGGAATCTCTACGCCTACGTCGGTAATCGCGTGATGACCGCGGTCGACGGACTGGGATTATCCAGTCACCTCATTCCGGTGCCTTATGTTCCGCCGCCGCAACAGCTGCCTCCCTCCCCGGGGCACATCCTGCCCGTTCCCCGGATCCCCTTTCCGATGAAGCCGAGCCATCCGGGACAGTTGCTTCCTATTCCGAAGCCTTCCCGTCCACCCGGCCATCAACCGGGTTGTCTGAGCATCGGCGATCCGACCACGCTCTTCTCCCGGCCTCCGGCGGATGGGACCGCTCCCCTGGCTCCTCCGAAGCCGGACTGGGTTCCGTACTGGATGGTCGACGGCGGCCCTCCTCAGATGCCCGTTCCGATCACTTTGCCCAACTATCCCCTCCGCCCTGGCGTCCCGGGTATCTCGGCGCCTTTCCCCGGTGAGACTCCCGAGGCGCCGGAGCTGTGCCCCGAGGGATCCACTTGTTCGGAGGTCGGAACCACGTTTCCGGAAGATCTGGGAGGGAATCGTGGGAAGCTCCCGCGGAATTTTCCGGTCGATCCCGAGGGCGTGTTCGGCGAGAATCCGTTCGAGCTTCCTTGAGGACGCCATCCCCGTGCGATCCCCGCGGGGTTCGGTTTTCAAGAGACGGGTGGGTCGCGGCGACTTATCGCCGCGATTCGCCCGCTCCGGAGCGCGAGGGGCGAACGAGATTCGCGAAGAAACCTACAGCCCCTCCAGGAACACCATCCGGCTCTGCGAGGCCGAGTGTCGGAGCTTCTTCGCCGCGGCGTATTCCGGCGAGGACCACCACGCGCGCGCTCGATCGAGCGTCGGGAATTCGAGGAGGACGAGGCGTCCCGGTTTCCATCCCCCTTCGACCGATTCGATCGTCCCGCCGCGGGCGATGTACCGGCCTCCGTAGTGGGCGATCGACGGCGGAGCCAACTCCTTGTATCGCTCGTAGGTGACGGGATCCTGAACATCGACCTCGACGACGACGTATGCGGGCATCGGGCCCCCTTTCTCGCTCCCGCATTCTAGCCGTCGCGAGGTCGGACTCCGGGGGAGCGCGGCGAGTCCTGGGATCACGTTCGGCTATCAGATTCCTGCAATTTTGATCGCCATCGAAACTTTTCCGGCCGAGCCGCGTATCGATTCGGTGATGACTTCCACGTCGGGTGTCTTCTCGTCCCGGGTGCCCCCGCGGGGAACGAGCCTTTGAGCGAGAACCGGGAAGAGCTGGTCTCGGGCGACGCCTGGTCGCGTGTCACGATCGTGCTCACGAACCGGCAGATCGTCTTTCTCGACCGCCTCTCGGCCGACATTCGAGCCCGCACGGGCGCGATCGTCAAGCGCACGGAGATCATCCGGGCTCTCGTGGACCATCTGGCGGAATCGGACCTGGACGCCGCATCGGTCCGAAGCGAGAGCGATCTTCGCCGGCTCCTCGCCGCCGAGCGCGAAACGCCCGTACTGGCGATCTCCTCCGAAGAATAGGGAACGAAGCCGCTCCCCGGGGAGTTCCGGCCGCGTCGCCCCGCTTATGGACGCGAAGCCGGGAGATGGCGGTAGGCGATCGCGACGAGCGCCTCGAAGGTCGGAAGGTCCCACGCCACGTCGCGCGTCTCGGCCCATGCCGCGCAGAACTTCGCGAAGGCCATGAGCTGCTCGGGGCTGGGGGCCACGATCTTCCGCGCGCGCTTCATCTGCCGGAGGGCTTCGAGGGGCGGATCTCCCCGCGCGACGAGCACGCACAACGCGAGGAGCGCGCTTCGGCCGATGCCGTGCTCGCAGTGGATCAGGACCCGGGATCCCCGATCGAGGCGGGCGTTGACCCAGGCCACGCCCTCCCGAATCATCATTTCATCGATCGCTCGGACGTCTCGCGTGGGGAGATGGAGGAGCTCGATGCCGCTTTCGGCGAGCACCGATTCGTCGTCGCAGTCTTCCTCCCGCAGATCGACGACGTGGCGAATGCCGAGCTCCCGCGCGAAGTGGTCGGCGTGATCCCCGGGGAAGCTCCCACCGACCGCGAGATTGCCGGTGATCCAGTCCAGATCGACGAGAGGGGCCATGGGGCCTGTCCGCGCAAAGAACGTGCCGTGCTCGGGCGTCGTCAGAGGGAGAAAAAATCTCCCGCCCGAGGCTCGCCTCTCCCGTCAGGTTCTAGAAGACCCGTCCGACGCTGAGGTAGGGCTCTCGGTAGCGACGCGCCGATATTCCCCAGACCCACTGGTTGTAGCCGACTTCGGCAAACCACTTTCGATTCGCTCCGATCGGCGTGAAGATCGCCACGCCGAGCCGAAGGAGGCTCGCATTGTTGAAATTGTTCGTGGCGGAGGAGCCGAACCGGTCCTCCGGCTCGCGAGGGGTGTCGTTGCCGAGGCTCCGCTGAAAGAAGGCGGTGGCCTTGACGTCCAGATGCCCCCGGATCGGATAGGCGGCCTCCGCCCAGACGGGGATCTGGTCGGCCGGGGCGCCCTCGCGCCAGGTGTAACCCGTCTGGAGGTTCGCCCATCCCCGCCCGTCCTTGAAGGAACGGCTCGCCAGAAAGGTCAGGGAGTAGTCGTGCTTGAGAAGACCTCTCCATTCCGGGCTGTTCGCCCGGATATTGCCCTTGCTGTCGTACAGATAGCGGGAATAGGCGCCCGGCAGGTCGTAGAGAAAGGGCGTGCGATACGTGAACGCCACCGCCAGCGGAATCGTGCCGCGCTTGACCTGGTACTTGAGCCCGAGCCAGGAGTCTGAAAACCCGACGTTTTTTTCCTCGTCGCCGTGCGGGCCCTCGAGCCCGTAGAGATAGGTGAAGACGAACGTCGCCGAGAGGTTCCGGACGACGCCGACCTCTCCCGAAAGGTAGCCGTAGCGGAAGTCGTGGTACGAGATGGTCTTGTGCCCGTTGACGGTCGTCGTGTTCTGGTACGCGTCCCCCTGGGTGTTCCACGACGTGCTCGCGGTTTTCCGGGAAAACCCGAGCTCCACGTCGCCGTCGCCCGGGTCGGGGACCCACGCGCCGCCGGCGGCCGCCATTCGGGCGGCTCCGGCCACAAGGGTGACGAGGAACAACTTTTTCATCGTTCGGCGCATGGGCGCATTCCTCCGATATTCGGGCGAACGATAGTCGAAAATCGTCTGGAAAGGTATCGAAATCCGGTCGCGTTGGTCAGGGACGGGGCGGGCTGTCGGGAATGATCTCGGGAAGATCCTGGCGGGAGAGCGTTTCGACGAAGAGGCCGGCCGCGCGGAATCTTCCCGGATCCCCGTCCTCCCGGGCGCATCGCAGGACGTAGAACACCGTCTCCGTCGACTCGCCCTCGTGGGTCAGGGTGATCATGTACCGGGCGCCCGGGACCAGGGACGTGGTGGTTTCGACCTCGAGCCCGATCCGGGAGAGCTTTCGGACGGTCACCGGATCCTCCAGCCCCTTGACCGAGGCGGACCACTCCGCTCCCGAGACGCGCGTGGCGAACCGCTGTGCGAGGCGAGGGTCGTCGGTCAAGTCGTCGTCGGTCGTCATCGAGTTCTTGCTGAGCTTCGCCGCGATGATAGCAGAGGAGGTTCCCGGGGCAGGCGAGGCGCGGGGGGCGGCGGGGAGGCCCCCAGCGAGCGGAGCGCCGCCGTCACCCACGGGTCTTCTTCCGGAAAGATCGCGCGAAAATCGATCACGAGCCTTCGCGATGCGACGCGTCCGAGGACCGGCGTCGGAGCCGCGAGCAAGGCGGCCGCGAGATCGGACGCGGATCGGCGCCGAACCCGGACGGCGAGACCCGCGGAAGGGAATTCTCTCCCGGGCGTCGTTCCTCCGCCGAAAACGGAGAAGGTGTCGATCACTTCGGCCTCGACCTCCGGGGAAACGGCCGCCGCGACCGATCGGGCGCGCTCGCGAAGCTCAGCCACCGGCGTTCCGGCGAGCGCGTAGAGCGGAAAGCCCCGGGCCCCCTCGGCCATCCAGCCCGCGAGGGAGGCGAAGACTCCCGCGAGCGTCAGCTTGTCCGCCCGGACGGCGCGAGCGAGGGGATGTTCGCGGCAGGCGGCGATCGCTTTCCGGCGGCCCGCGAGGATGCCGGCTTGCGGCCCGCCGAAGAGCTTGTCGCCCGAGAAGGCGACGAGCGTGGCGCCCGCGCCGAGCGCATCGGTCGCGCGCTCCTCGCCGGGGAGTCCGAACGGGGAAAGGTCCGCGATCGACCCGGCGCCGTGGTCGTGGATCCACGGGATCTTCCGGCGCCGGCAGAAATCGGCGATCTCGGCGAAGGCGGCCTTCCGTACGTAACCGCGGATTTCGTAGTTCGAAGGGTGAACCGTGAGGAGGGCCGCGACGTCGCGGGAGAAGCCGCGGGAGAAGTCGGCGATCGTCGTCCGGTTGGTCGTGCCGACCTCGCGGAGGCGCGCGCCCGAGGTCTCGAGGATTTCCGGAATCTGAAAGGAACCCCCGATCGCGACGAGCTCGCCGCGCGAAACGAGCACCTCCCGTCCGGGCGCCGTCGCGGCGAGCGCGAGGAGAACGGCCGCCGCGTTGTTGTTGACCACGAGGGCGTCTTCGGCGGAGAGCAGCCGGGCGGCGAGGGCCCGCGTGTGGGCGCCTCGTCCTCCGCGTTTCCCCGTCTCGAGATCGAGCTCGACGGCGTGGTAGCCCTCGGCCGCGTCGAGGATCGCGCGGGAGACGCGCGGGGAAAGGGGAGCGCGCCCGAGGTTGGTGTGGATCAGGACGCCGGTGCCGTTGACGACCCGCCGCCCATCCGGTGCGAACTCCTTCGCCAGGCGTTTCTCGCATTCCCCGAGGATGGCCTCGATGCTTCGGGCGGTCGAGCTCCGGAAGACGGCGCGGGCAGTGTCCTTGAGGGCTTCCCGTCCGTATCGCGCGATCACGGGACCGGCGCCCGGGTGGGAAAGGATCTTTTCCATCGCCGGCGGGCGAGGAACGTCGAGCCCGGATTCCGCTCGCTTCCGGATTGGCGTCACCACCGGACCCGCGCGAATCCCGAGAACCGGGGCGTTCGGCCGCCGCGGTTCCGGGAGCCGGCCCCCCCGTCTTCGCGCCGAGTCCGCGGGGCGTGGCGGCTGCAATGACGCGGGCCAGACATTAGAATGACGAGGTTAGCAGATGTCGCTCGACAAGGAGTTCTCCGCGTTCGAAACGGCGCTCACTCGGGTCGGAAGGGAGTACGACGTCTTCCTGTACGGGAGCCAGGGACGCCTCCCGGTGGAGAGCCGGCGGCGCCTCCAGGAGATGGCGCGCGCCCTGTCGTCGCAGAGGATCGATTCGGCGGCGGATCGATACCGGATGAACACGATGCTCGGCCGGTACAACACCCAGGTGGAGCTCTGGGAACGAGCGGTGCGCGACAAGGAAGAAGGCCGGGGAAGGTTCGCCCGCGCCGCCGCCGCGGGACCCCTCAACGTTCCCGTCCCCGCCTCCGTAAACGTCGTGGCGGAACGCTCGCCGGACGAGATTCTGTTTGCCCGATTCCGGGACGCGCGACTGGCCCGCGGGGAGGACGTTTCGCGATTGAGCCTCGATCGATTCCGGGAGCAGCTTGCCAGGGAGCGGGAAAAATTGACGGCACGCACCGGTCACGCCCAATGGGATTTCGAGCTCGCCGAAGAGGGCGAGCGCGTCCGAGTGATCGCGCGCCAGAGGAAAGGAAACACCCCATGAAATTTCGAATCGGGCCGGCAGGTCTGGCCTTTCTCGGTTTCGCCGCGGCGATCTCCGCGCAGACCGGAGTGTCCGGCCAGCCGGGCATCCCGACGACGGGCGTGTTGACGACCGTCCCGGATGCTTCGAGCTCGCCCGTGATCGCGCCGCCCCCGGCCGCCGCGCCCGCCCCCCCGGAGGTCTCGACGCCGGCCCCTCCGCCGCCCGCGTCACCCTTCGTTCCCGCGCCGCGCGCGAATCCGGCGCCTTCCCCGGCTCACGCTCCGGGCCGCGCAACGCCGCCGGCGCTTTCCGGGCCGGCAGCGACCGCACCGCCGAGCCCTTCCGTCTCGCCCTCCCCGGCCCCGGAAAGTCCGGAACCTGCCGAAGAAGCCGAATCGAAGCCGGGAAAGAGGCGCGGGGCGGACTTCTACACGCCGTATCTGCGCGCCTCCGACACGCTCGACAACGCGATTCTGGATCTCACCCGGCGGGTCAAGGAGCGCCCCGAAGATCCGGGCCTGCGCAACGATCTGGGAAATCTCCTGGCCCGGCGGGGCTTCGCCAAAGAGGCGCGCGAAGAGTACGAGAAGGCGGAGAAGCTCGATCGCGAATTCTTCCTCGCCGACTACAACGAGGGCCTTCTCTGGGAAAAAGAAGGAAAGACGGCAAATGCGATCGCCGCCTACCGGCGGTCGATTCGCCGCAAACCCGGATTTCCGCTGTCGCGGTTCCATCTCGGGTTCCTCTACGAAAAGGTGGGGCGAGCGGAGGCGGCGGTGCGCGAATACGCCAAGGCGCTCCGCATCGATCCGTCGCTGCGCTCGCCGCGGCGGAATCCCCTGGTGGTGCAGACGCGGCTGCTGTATCGCGCTTCGCTCGCCAACTACGACCGCGATCTCGCCGCGGCGGCGCTCGCGAGCGACGGAGAATTCGCCGACCGCGCGGTGTGGGAGCGCCTCCAGCCGCAGCGTCCCGTCGACACGGCCGACCTCGACGACGCTCCGGACGATGCCGAGGCGGAGGCCGGGGGGCCCCCACCGGGCGCGCCGGCGTCGACGTCGATCATCGGCGGAAAGCCTTCGGCTCCCTCGGCGGTCTCGACCGACCCCCGCCGTCAGCAGCTGATCGAGCAGTTCCGGCGGTCGCGCCGGCCGGCGGCGCCGACGCGCGCGAATCCTTCGCGAACCCAGTTCCCCGGGGGAATGGCTCCGGTCGCGCCGGCTCCTCCTCCGCCGGCGCCCACGGAGCTGCCGCCGGCACCGGACGAGGCTCCCGTCGTCGAGCCTCCGCCCGCGGGCGCGCTCAGCTGAAGTTGGCCCGGGCCAGGAAGATCGTCGGCGCCGCGACCGAGCTCTGAAGCGGAAAGGCGCGCCGATCCGTGCCGACGCCGCCGATTCCCCGCCAGAACTCGGAGAGCCGGCCTCGAATGACCGCCGAGGCGACGGGAGAGCGGGCGCGGCCGTCCTGCAGCGCCCATCCTTCGACCTCGATGCGATACGCGTCGTTTTCGAGGTCGAATCGCGGGGGCGCGGCGAGCGCCGTGGCATAGAGCCCGCGCGTCACCGACGACAGGAGCTCTCCCGGCGCGACGGGCGACCGGCCTTCGAGCAGGAAGAGCGGGGACCCGGGACGAGGGGCGGAGCGAAACGAGGGGCGAACGGCGTTTCCCGTGGGCGTTTCCTCGGCCCTCGCGGCCGAGCCGAGATCGTGGAGGCGCTGCCGGAAGATCCCCTCGGAGACGACTTCCTTCCCGCGGGAAGGGATTCCTTCGAGGTCGAAGGGCCCGTCCCCGAGCGGGTCGTCGGCGAGAGAGACGGTTTCCGCGGAGAATCGCCCGTTCCGATCGACGTACCGCCGGGAGAGCAGGGTGCGGTGGGTGTCGCCGCAGAAGAGCGGAAGCGTTTCGGCGAGGAATGCCGCGGAGACGGACGGATCGAGGAGCAATTCGCCCCGCGGGAACGGGCAGGACTTTCCTTTCAGCGGAAGGAGGCTGCGGTCGGAAAGCGACTGGGCGACCTTCGCCGCGTCGAACCCGGATCCCGGCGTGATCGGAAATACCACGTCGGCGCTGACGCGGCGCTCGGAGGCGATTCCCACCGCGCGGGCGTTGCCGAATCCGAAGCGCCGCTCCCGCCCGCCGGAAAACCCCGCGCCGTTCTCGATCCTCTCGACGATCGTGCCGCGGCTGATCGAGAGCGTCGTCAGCCTCGCCTGTCCCTTCGATTCCGAGGCCAGGAGCTGCGCGATCTCCTCGTAGGCGTCGATGGGAGGATCGGCGGCCGGGGCGTCCGGCTGGGGAAAGCTTCCGGACGGGAGCGGCGGGAGCGGGCCCGAGCCTCCCGGGCGGAGCGCCGCGGTCTCTCGGACGGCGGCCACGAGGAGAGCGGGCGAAGTTCCCGACGCGAAATGCGAACGGCCTTTCTCTTCCCAGCGCGCGGCGAAGCCGTCCTCCAACCGGTCGCTTTCCTCGCGGACCGAGGGGCCGACGCGGAGCTCCGTGCCGGCGGTTCGCTTGGCGTAGATCTCCCATCGCGCGCCCGAACGGGCGGCGAGATCGTCCCGGACGGAGTCCAGCGAGAAACTCATCGCGGGGCGACCTGCAGCTTCCGGACGATCACCGCCGGCGCCTCGCCGCCGACGGGGACGATCTTTCCCTCGCGCGAGCACCACGCGAGCTGGCGGCAGGATTTGGCGCGCGAACCGAGGAGCGAATCGACCGCCGCGAGGGCTTCGACGATCTCCCCTTCGAGATGCCCGGGACCGAGCGGCTGGCCGATGCGCCCCCGCTGGACGGCCTGGGCGGCGGGAAATCGCAGGCGAAACCTCCCGGAAGCGAGATCGACGCTGCCGCCGTCGAACTCCTCGATGCGGATTCCGGTCGCGAGCCGATGGAGCATCTCTTCCTCGCTCGCTCCTCCCGGCCCCACGACGATGTTCGAACCGCGCGGGGCGGCGTGGTCGTACGCCGACGGCCGCCGTCCGTTTCCGGTCGAAGGATGAAGCGGGTCGGCGCGGAGCCGGTCCCGCAGCGGCCCCGCGAGATGACCCGCCGAGAGCAGCGCCGTCTTTCGCGCCGGCACCCCCTCGTCGTCGACGGGATAGCCGCCGAAGAGATCGAGCCGCGACGGCTCGTCGGAAACCTCGACTTCGCGGGGGCAAAGGCGGGCCTTGACGAGGTTGGCGAGGCGCGACGCCGGGGCATCGGCCTCCATCGGATGGGAGAGCACCTCGTGGAAGAAGAACGCGGCTGAGCCGTTCTCGAGGATGACGTCCGTGGCTCCCGCCGTGGGAGGAACGGACCCGGGGGTCGAAGCCGCCAGGGCGCGAAGGCGGCCCCGCAGCTCTTCGAACGCCCCGTCGTCGGCTTCGGCGAGATGGAAGTTGAAGGCGCGCCAGCGGGGACCCCCGCGCGTATCGGCGAGGAAGTCCCCATGGAGAGAGAGCCGCGAGCGATCGTGCTGGTGCGCTCCGCGCAGCGCGGGCACGACGAGCCGCGTGGCGTGCCGGCGGCGGATTTCCACCCGGTGCGGCCGGTTCTCGAAGGCGCGGGCGATTACCCCCGTGATCTTCTTCGTCCACCGCGACGGGTCTTCCGTCTCGGGAGCGGCCTCGGCCGCGGCGCGCTCGCCGCTTTTCGGGAAATGCGAGGAGGACACGATTCCCGCGAGCCGGCGAACGGCGTCGCGGGCGCCCGACTCGTCGGCCCGGGGCGAAGCCGTGAGCACGATCCGGTTCCCCCGCCGGGCGCGGGCCGAGACGGCGCTTTCGATCGAGACGGACGAAGCGCCGACCGCGCCGTCGCGCACGGAGACGTGCGTCTCGGACTTCCACTCGAAGAAAAGGTCGGCCAGACCCTCCTTCGCGAGGGGCTCGACCCATCGGGCGAGAAGCGGGAGATCGAGGGATGGAGGGGACGGGACGTGATTCACCGGCGCGCATTGTAACGTGCGGGGCCGCCCTCCGGCGCGGCCTTCCCGGGGCGCCGGAAGCCCCGCGCGCATTGCTATTTCGGAAACGGGACACTACCATCGCGGCGCATGAGCACGGCCTCGCGGCGGACGGAGTTTCTCGCGGTCCGCATCGCGCAGCGGCTTTCGCGGCGCGGCTTGTTCCAGGAAAAATCTCCCGGCGCCCTTGCCGAGGCGATCCACTCCGTCTTCGCCGAAGAGATGCGGCGGGAGAAGGAGATCGACGACGAGGCCCGGCGGATCGTCGACGCGTCCCGGGCCGAGATCGCCTCGGGCGGAGTCGACTCGAACGAGCTCTTTCGCAAGATCCGCAAGAAGCTCGCGGAGCAGAAGGGCGTGGTGCTGTGAGCCTCGACCGGAAAATCGCGCAGCTCGAGGAGATGCGCCGGCGATCGGTCGAGGGAGGAGGGGCGGAGCGCGTCGCCCGGCAGCATGCGGAAGGGAAGCTGACGGCCCGGGAGCGGGTGGATCTCCTTCTCGATCCCGGATCGTTCTTCGAGATCGACCGCCTCGTGTCGCATCGCTGCCGCGATTTCGGCGCCGAAAAAACCGACATTCCGGGTGACGGCGTCGTCTGCGGCGCGGGCCTGATCGAAGGGCGGCCGGTGTACGTCTTCGCGCAGGACTTCACCGTGTTCGGCGGTTCGCTCTCCGAGACCAACGCCGAGAAGATCTGCAAGGTGATGGACCTGGCCGTCCGCAACGGCGCGCCGCTCGTGGGACTGAACGATTCCGGGGGCGCGCGCATCCAGGAAGGGGTCGTTTCGCTCGGCGGATACGCGGACATCTTTCTCCGCAACACGCTCGCTTCGGGCGTCGTGCCCCAGATCTCCGCGATCCTCGGGCCGTGCGCGGGCGGCGCCGTGTACTCCCCGGCGATCACCGACTTCATCTTCATGGCCGAGAAGTCTTCCTATATGTTCGTGACCGGGCCGGACGTCATCGCGACGGTGACCCACGAGACCGTCACGAAAGAGGAGCTCGGCGGCGCGCGCACGCACTCCTCCGTCTCGGGGGTGGCGCATTTCTCGCGGCCGGACGACGCTTCGGTGCTGGCCGGCATCCGGGAGCTCCTCGGGTACCTTCCGGGAAACAACCTCGACGAGCCTCCCCTCGTCGAGACGACCGATCCGCCCGACCGCGAGGACGCGGAGCTCAATACCTTCATCCCCGAGGAGCCCGACAAGCCATACGACATGAAGACGCTCGTGCGCTCGATCGCGGACGACCACCGTTTCCTCGAGGTCCACGCGAATTTCGCCCGGAACATCCTCGTGGGATTCCTCCGCCTGAACGGGCGCTCGATCGGCGTCGTCGCCAACCAGCCGGCTTTCCTCGCGGGCGTGCTCGACATTGACGCGTCCGTCAAGGGGGCGCGCTTCGTCCGCTTCTGCGACGCCTTCAACATTCCGCTCCTCGTCTTCGAGGACGTGCCGGGATTTCTGCCGGGAACCAAGCAGGAGTGGGGCGGGATCATCCGCCACGGCGCGAAGCTCCTGTTCGCTTTCGCGGAGGCGACGGTGCCCAAGGTGACCGTGATCACGCGGAAGGCCTACGGCGGCGCGTATTGCGTGATGGCGTCGAAGCACCTCCGCACCGACTTCAATTTCGCCTATCCCACCGCGGAGATTGCCGTGATGGGCCCCGCCGGCGCGGTCGCGATCCTCTATGGCCGCGAGCTCGCGGGCCAGGCCGAGAAGAAGACGGAAAAGGTCGCCGAGTACGTCGAGAAGTTCGCCAATCCCTACGTCGCGGCGCGGCGGGGCTTCGTGGACGAGATCATCGAGCCCTCGGAGACGCGCCGCAAGCTCATCCAGGCGTTCGCGTTCGCCGCGCTGAAACGGGACAAGCTCCCCCCGAAGAAACACGGCAACATCCCGCTGTGAGACGCCGAGAGGATTCCGGCGGCCGGTGACGCGCCGCAAGCTCCTCGTCGCCAACCGCGGAGAGATCGCGATCCGGATCTTCCGGGCCTGCCGGGAGATGGAGATCCCGACCGTCGCGGTCTACTCGGACGCCGACCACGGCTCGCTTCACGTGTCCTACGCCGACGAGGCGTACCGGATCGGCCCGGCGTCCGCGCGGGAGTCGTACCTCGCGGTCGATCGGATCCTGGAAGCGGCGAAGAAGTCGGGCGCGACGATGGTCCATCCCGGCTACGGGTTCCTCGCCGAGAACGCGCCGTTCGCGCGGGCCTGCGCCGGGGCGGGGCTCGTCTTCGTCGGCCCTCCGCCCGAAGCGATCGAGGCGATGGGGTCGAAGACGGAATCCCGGCGGCGGATGATCGAGGCGGGCGTGCCGGTCGTTCCCGGGATGTCCCGCGCCGCGAGCGCGGAAGACCTGCGCTCTTTCGGGCGGCAGGCGGGCTATCCGATCCTCCTCAAGGCGTCGGCGGGAGGCGGGGGCAAGGGGATGCGCGTCGTCGCCGCCGAGGAGGAGATCGGCGCCGCGTTCGAGCGGGCGACGGCCGAGGCCGTGGCGTTCTTCGGCGACGGCGCCGTCTACGCGGAAAAGCTCGTTTCGGGCGCGCGCCACGTCGAAGTGCAGGTGGTCTTCGATGCCGCGGGAAAGGGCGTCGCCGTCGGCGAGCGCGAGTGCTCGATCCAGCGGCGCCACCAGAAGGTCGTCGAAGAGTGTCCTTCCCCGGTCGTCGACGCCGAACTGCGCGGCCGGATGTCCGAGGCGGCGCTCGCCGCCGCGCGGGCGGTCGGCTACGTGTCGTGCGGGACCGTCGAGTTTCTTCTCGACGCGGAGAAGAACTTCTACTTCCTCGAGATGAACACGCGGCTCCAGGTGGAGCATCCCGTCACCGAGGAGGTCTGGGGCGTCGATCTCGCGCGCGAGATGATCTCGATCGCCTCGGGGGCGGAACTCTCGTTTTCGGCGGCGGACATCTCGCCCCGGGGCCACGCGATCGAATGCCGGATCTACGCCGAGGACCCCCGGCGCCAGTTCGCCCCTTCTCCCGGGAGGATCGAATCGCTCGTTCTGCCGCAGGGCCCGGGCGTCCGGCACGACATCGGGGTCGAGACGGGATCGGTGGTGCCGATCGACTACGACCCGATGCTCGGCAAGCTGATCGTGCACGGGCGGGACCGGGGCGAGGCGATCGCGCGGCTCTCCCGCGCGCTGACCGAATACGACGTCGTCGGCATCCGCACCTCGCTGCCGTTCTTCCAGGCCCTCGTCGACGACGCCGATTTCGCGGCCGCGCGGTTCGACACGGGATGGCTCGACCGGCGCCTCGCCGCGGGGCTCTTCATCCCGCCGCTGCCGGCCGACGACGATCTCGCGGTGCTCGCCGCCGCGGTCCTCGCGCGAAGCGAGGAGAAACGTTTCGCCGCGCCGAAACGGGGGCGGGTGTCCGCCTGGAGAGAGGCGGCCCGCCGCGGGGCCCTGCGATGAAGAGGATTTTCCGGCGCGTCGGCGCGGACGGGGAGCCGGACGCCGAGATCACGATCGAGCTCACGGGGGATCGCGCCCGCGCGGAGATCGGGGGACGTTCCGTGTCGGTCGAGCTCATGCCGAAACCGGATGGAACCTTCGTCGCGATCTTCGGCCACGGGCGCGTGATCCGTTCGCGGATATTCACGGAGAAGAAGGAGACGCGGGTCCGGACCCGGGGCCGGGAGGCCGCGCTCACGCTCTTCGATCCCCGGGACGAATCGGCGGCCGGGGCGGCGCCGGAGAGCGTCTCCGAGGTTCTCGCCGCGATGCCGGGACGCGTCCTCGAGGTGCGCGTCGAGAAGGGGGACCGCGTCGTTCGGGGCGACCTCCTGCTCATCCTGGAGGCGATGAAGATGCAGAACGAGATCCGCGCCGAAGCGGACCAGGTGGTCGCTTCGATCGAGTGCGCGCCGGGCCAGGCGGTCGAGGCGGGAGCGCTGCTGATTCGATTCGTCCCCGCGGGCGGGGCTCCGGACGCTCCCGGTTGACGGAACGCGGCCGCGCGCGCCGGGCGGGCTTGGATTTTCGAGTCCCGTGGATATGATCGGTCGCCGGTGCGGTCCTTCGGGTCCGAGCCGCCGCCGGGAATGAATTTTCCGCGTCGCTGTTGAGGTGAAGATGAAACCGAGCTCGATCGCTTTTCTCCTGCTGGCGCTCTCGCCCATGGCGAGGGCCGCGACGCCGGCGCCCGCGGAGGCTTCCTCGCGGGGACTCTCGGCCGAGGTCGAACGGTTCGCCGCCGAGTACCTCCCGTGGGAGCCGGAATCCCGGGTGACGGCCCGCCCCAGCCCCCACGAGGATGCGAAGGGCTTCCATGCCTACGCGGCCGAGCGCAAGGGCAAGTACGACAAGCTGGACACGAAGGTGACGTACTACGTTTCCGCCGACGGCAAGTGGATCTTCGCCGGCAACGCGATCAAGAACAGCCAGGCGCAGAAGGATACGGCGACGATCCGCACCGACGCAGACATCGCGGGAATCGGCGCGTACTTCTCGAAGATGTTCGGGGCCAAGGCGCGGGCCTTCCTCGACCCGACGGGAGACCGGGCGGGCCTGAAGGCGGTCCGCGTCGAGATCGACACGGGATACTTCAGCCAGCCGATGCACTACTACGTCGAGCCGGACGGCTCGGTCTTCTTCATGGGGACGCTCTGGAAGCTCGACGTGCCGGTCGCCGACCAGCGCCGCGCCCTGATCGACCTCACGGCATCGCCGTCGTACGGCGCCGACGCTCCGAAGGTCACGATCGTGGAATTCGCGGACATGGAATGCCCGTTCTGCAAACGACGCGGCCAGCAGATGGACAAGCTCATGGAGAAGTACGGGTCGAAGCTCCAGATCCGGCGGTTCTACAAGTACTATCCCCTCTGGGCGAGCCACCACTGGTCGACCAAGGCGGCGTCCGCGGCGGCGTGCCTCCAGAAGACGTCGTCCGATCTCGTGTTCCGGTTCAAGCAGATCTGCTACGACAACCAGGAGACCCTGACGCTCGAGGGGCTCGATCAGCAGATCTTCGACTTCCTCGACGCGGCGGGAATCCCCCGCAAGGACTTCCTCTCGTGCTACCTGCAGGACGCATCGTTCGCGGCGATCCGGCGCGACATGAACGAGGGCGGAATGCTGGGCGTGAATTCCACCCCGACGTATTACGTCAACGGAACCGAGATCTACTGGCTGCCCGACGACGTCATGGAAGACTTCCTGAAGAGCGGGGCGGCGACGAAGAAGCGGTGACCCGGCCTTCCGCCACGGGCGGATTCTCGCGGGCGCTGGTGCGGCCGCCGGCCGCGAGCTTCGCGGAAGGGCTGACGACGGCCCGGGATCTCGGGGCGCCGAACCTCGACGACGCGCTCGCCCAGCACGCCGCGTACGCGGAGGCGCTGAGGCGGTGCGGGCTCGAGGTGACCTCGCTCGAAGCCGATTCGCGCTTCCCCGATTCGACGTTCGTGGAGGACACGGCCGTCATCGTCGGCGCGACCGCCGTCGTGACGCGTCCGGGCGCGCCGAGCCGCGAGGGGGAGACGCGGGAGATCCGCGAGCGCCTCGCCGAATGGCTTCCGCAGCTCCGGTCGATCGAGGCGCCGGGGACGCTCGACGGCGGCGACGTCTGCGACGCGGGAACATGCGTCTTCATCGGCGTTTCCGAGCGGACGAACGAATCGGGGGCGCTCCAGCTTTCCCGCCTTCTCGAGGCGGAGGGCCGGGCGTCCGTCGTCGTGGACCTGCGGGACGTCCTGGGCCTATTGCACCTGAAGAGCGGCGTGTGCGCGATCGGCGACGGGCGTCTCGTGGCCGTTCCGGCGCTGGCGGAGCATGCGGCCTTCTCGGACTTCGACGTCGTGCCCGTGGCTTCCGGAGAGGAGTACGCGGCCAACTGCGTGCGCGTCAACGAGCACATCCTGGTCGCGGCGGGTTTCCCGGCAATCGAAAGCGCGCTCTCCCGCCTGGGCTATCCGACGATCGCGCTCGAGATGTCCGAGTTCCGCAAGATGGACGGCGGCCTCTCCTGTCTTTCCCTCCGCTGGTAGGAATCGCGGCGGGGGAGGCGGACGGGACGCGCCGGGGCCGGGGCGGGCGATCTTCGTCGAGCTCCCTCCCGGTCGGGCGGCGCTCCAAGGGACGCGAAAGCGAGTACAGTGAGCCGATTCGGTTTGCCATGAACGACAAGACGCGCGGGATTTCGGGCAAGGTGGCGATCGTCGAGGACGAGCCGAGCTACCGCGAGCTGCTCGCCGACGCGCTCGCGGGGGCCGGATTCGAGGTGAGGACCGCGGCCGACGGCGCGGCAGGCCTCGTTCTCGTCCGGCAGTGGATGCCCGACGCGGTCCTGCTCGACTGGGTGCTCCCGATCCTGGACGGCGGGGCGGTCACGCGGGCGATCAAGAGCGACCCCGCGCTTTCGCACGTGTTCGTGATCATCGCTTCGGCCCGCGGGGAAGGGGCCATGCGCGCCGAAGGCATCGAGATCGGTGCCGACGACTATCTGGTCAAGCCGATCGAGCCGAAGGAGCTCCTGGCCCGCCTGCGCAACGGCCTCCTGCTCCGCCGGCTCCAGGCCGAGCTCGAAGCGAAGAACCGCGAATTGTCTCTGCTCGCCGCGACCGACCCGCTCACGTCGCTCTTGAACCGCCGGTCGTTCGATCGAAGTCTCGAGCGCGAAATGACCGGCGCGCGCCGCTACGGAGAGCCCCTTTCTCTCGCGATCTTCGACGTCGACGACTTCAAGGCCGTCAACGACCGTTTCGGGCACGACGTCGGCGACGAGGTTCTTCGCGAGATCGCCCGGCGCATGAGCGAAGCCTGTCGGGCGGGGGATTCCGTGGCCCGTATCGGGGGCGAGGAGTTCGCGCTCACGCTCCCGAGGACATCTTCCGAAGGCGCCGCGGCGGTGGCGGAGAGGAACCGTTCGCTCGTCGCCGAGCGTCCCGTTCGGACTTCCTCGGGTCCCGTGCCGGTCACCGTTTCCGCCGGAGTCGCGACGGCCGCGGGAGAGATCGGATTCGATGTCGCCCGGCTCTTTCGGGCGGCCGACGAGGCGCTCTACGCCTCCAAGCGCGCCGGACGCGACCGCGTCACGGTGACGGAAACGCTTTCCTCCCGGGACACGGCGCCTTCGTAGCGCTCCCTGCCCCCCTCGCCGTCAGCGGCGGGTTCGGCGCTTCGACCGCCCGTACGACATCTCCGCTTCGGCCTTCTTCTTCGGAGGATGCGGCGCCCGCGCGAGCGGCGGCCGGTGCGGCCGGGGGCCCCGGGGTCTTCCTTCCGGGTGGCGATAGAGGGACGGATCGGCGACCTCCGCCGGAATTTTGCGCCCGATCAACTTCTCGATCGCGTCGAGCGAGAAGACGTATTCCTCGTCGGCGAAGGAGATCGCGTCCCCTTCCGCGCCCGCCCGGGCCGTCCGCCCGATGCGGTGAACGTAGTCCTCGGCGTCCTGCGGCAGGTCGTAGTTGATCACGTGCGTGACCCCGTCGATGTGGAGCCCGCGCGAGGCGACGTCGGTGGCGATCAGGGCCGACGCCTTTCCTTCCTTGAAGTCGGCCAGGATCTTCATGCGCCGCTGCTGCTTGACGTTGCCGGCGAGCGCGCTCACGGGATAGCCGTTGGCCGAGAGCGTCGTGACGAGATCCGCGGCGGTCGTCTTCCGGTTGACGAAGATGAGCGTCCGCTCCCATCGGTCCCGCTGGAGGAGCCCGAGCAGGAGCGGCAGTTTCTCGTGCGACGGCACGTGATAGAGCGCCTCGCGGATGCCGCGCGCGGTGACGCGCTCGGGCTCGACCTCCACGCGCACCGCGTCGTTCATGTGCTCGTAGGCGAGCTCCATCACGCGGGGGGAGAGGGTCGCGGAGAAGAGCATCGACTGCCGGCGGTCGTAGGGCGGGCACTTGCGGAAGATCTTCCGCAGATCGCGGATGAACCCCATGTCGAACATCCGATCCGCTTCGTCGATCACGAGGACTTCGACGTCGCGAAAAGTCGTCGCGCCCTGGCCTTCGTAGTCGAGCAGGCGCCCCGGCGTTCCGATCAGGAGATCCGGGTGCTCGCGCAGCGAATCCCGCTGCTTCCGGTAGTCCACGCCCCCGAACACGGCGAGGAGCGACAAACCCGTGTGCGCCCCGAGCTTTTCGGCGTCCTGCCGGATCTGGAGGGCGAGCTCGCGGGTGGGAGCGACCGCGAGGAATCGCGGTCCTCTCCGGTGCGCGGGCGGGTCCTGGCGCAGGAGACGGGTCATGCCGGAGATGAGGAAGGCCGCCGTTTTTCCGGTTCCCGTCTGCGCCTGGCCGGCCACGTCCCGGCCGGAGAGGGCGATCGGAAGGACCTTCTCCTGGATCGGCGTGGCGAAAACGAATCCGGCTTCGCGAATCCCTTCGCGGACCGAATCAGGAAGGTCGTAGCTTTCGAGCGCCGTCGCGCTCAGGTGGCTCATGAGCCGGTCTCTCGCCGCCGGCCGGCGAGGCTCGCGAGGCGATCGGCCTGCTCCGAGGTGAGCAGGACGACCGACAGCCGTCCCATGGTGACGAGGGGGCTTTCCGCGAAGATCGGATCTTCCTTGAGGGTGTCGAGCGTCACGGGACGGGGAAATCGCCGCCCGGCGCGAACCTCGACCGCCAGGAACTTCGGGTTGGGCTCCCCGCGAGGCCGGTGCGCGGCCTTGGTGACGATCGCGAGTCCGACGACGGCGCGTTCCCCTCCCGTGTGGTAGATCCCGACCGCGTCCCCCACTCTGAGCGTCTCGAGGTTGCGGAGCGCCGCGAAGTTCCGGATTCCGCTCCAGACGGTGGCGCGGTCTTTCTCGAGCTGGTCGAAGGAGTACTCGGATGGCTCGGTCTTCAGGATGGCCCGGATTGCACTCATCCCTTTGATTCTAATCGAGGACGTCCTCCAGAAGTCGGGCGAGCTCCCGTTTCTCGGAATTTCCCAGCGTGGCCCCGACTCCCATCCGCTCCCGCCCCGAAACGAGCGCCAGTCGCTTGAAAGTCCACGTCCACCAGGGGGCGACCGGCCAGGTCGTCCAGCGCACCGCCGTTCCCCCGGCGCGGGGAAGGGGCCGTCGGCTCTCGCGGCCGAAAACGGCGATTTCCCGGACGATCTCCGCGGAACCGATCTCGAGCGTTTCCTCGGCGAAGAGGAGCGCCGCGAGCCCGAAGAGGGCGAACGGCGAACCCAGGACGACGGCGGCCGTGAGGGCGGCCAGAAGGAGGAGCGGGACCGTGTCCCGTCCGTTCGCCACCTGCCTCCATTCGGCCGCGATCCGGAGCACGGCGAGGATGCTGCCGAGGGCGATGACGCTTCCGGCAGCGTAGAACCGGCGCGCGAGCGGCGGCGATGAGATCGGCGGCAGGATCTCGATCCGAACGCCATTCGGGTCGGCGCGGGCGAGAATCCGGCCGGAAGACCCCATATATGATTATAGGGACCGGGAGATTCCCGGCGGGGAGAACCGAGGGCGACGAAGAGGAGAAGAGATGGCGACGAAGAAAAAGGCCCGCCGGCCGGCGGCAAAAAAGAAGAGCACGAAGCGGGGAGCGTCGAAGCGGGCCGCGAAGTCGCGCCCCTCCACGAAGAAAAAGACCACGCTCACGCCGGCGAAATCCCGGCGATCCCGGCCCTCGGCGCGGAAGGCTGCCGCGAAAAAGCCGGCGCGGAAGGTCGCCGCAAAGAAGCCGGCGCGGAAAGCCGCGGCGAGAAAAGTCGCGAAGAAGCCGACGAGAAAGGCTGCCCCGAAGAAGAAAGCGGCGGCTCGCCGCCCCGCCGGAAAAAAACCGGCCCGCGCGCGCTCGGCCCCTTCGCGAAAGAGCGCCGCTGCCCGCAAGCCGGCGCCGAAGCCCGCGCCGCGAAAGTCGCCGGCGAAGAAGAGCGGGAAGCCTGCCGCCAGGTCGACGCCCTCGACGAGTCCCATGCCTTCCGCGTCGAGCGCGAGCTCCGGCGTTCAGGGAGAAGGGGACTGGAAATCGGGCGAACGCTACAACGACAGCCTGCAGGAATGGGGCGCGACCCACGATGCCCAGGCGCTCGCGCGCGAAGCCGAAGCCGATCTTCCCGAGGATCTGCGGGATTCGGGCGACGAGGATGTGGCCGAGGCGGCGAGCCACGGCACGGAGAAGAAGGAAGAGCTCGACGAAGAATGGTGATCGCTCGAACAGCCGGCGAACGCCGGCTGTGGAGAGCGTGAACCGGGCGGGTCCTGCCTCCGGACATCCACCCCGGCTCCGCGCGACGCGTTAGAGGATCGGGTTTCGAATCGCGTGCCGCGCGGAGCGGGGGCCCCATGTCCGGAGTCTCCCGCCCGGTTTTCTTTTTTGATCGACGTTCGCGGCAGATTCTCGCTTCCGGGCGTCGGGAGGAACTCGCGAAGCTTCGCTTCGCTCGGACGGTTTTCTTTTTCTCGCGGTTGCGATCCGAGCTCCGCGAGCGTCGCGACGTCCAGCTCTCGTGGAGCGCCGGAGCGGTCGAGGGTTTTACCCGAGCCGCGGAGGTCACGGCGCAGAAAGTCTCGCCGAAGTAACCGAGGTGAGGAGGTCTGCGCCGTGGGAGGCTGCGCGGCGAGAGCGGAGCGGGGCGCGCGGCCGACGGTGTCGGGCGGCCGCGGGACAGCCTCCCCGTTTTGCGCGACGCTCAAAAGGATAGGGTTACGATCGCGTACCGCGCAAAACGGGGGAACCCTCTGTCCCGCGTCTCCCTGCCGGCTCTCCTGAGGAAAAGAACTCGCGGGCAGCTTCTCGCTTCCGGGCGTCGGGAGGAGCTCGCGAAGCTTCGCTTCGCTCGGACGGTTTTCTTTTTCTTGCGGTCGCGATCCGAGCGGCGGAGTCTCGCGGCACTCCGCTCCCGGAACGCGCGCCGCGTGGCTGTTTCGTGTATTATCGCGCGGCCGACGCTCATGGCCTCCGCTTCAGGCGCGCTCGCTCGATCGCCGCGCTCACCAGCGGCAGGGCATGGGGAAGAAGCGCCCGCCGGGCGAGCGGAGAGAGAAGCGCCTTTCGGAAGATCGCGTCCCATGTGAACCGCGCGCCGAATTCGCGACGCCACGCCGCCCGGTAGGCGCGCTCGGTCCCGGCCGGATCGAGCTCGCCGCGCAGGAATCGCGCGAGCGCCGAAGCCGCGACCACGCCTCCGCGAATGGCGCTCGCCTGGCCGTCGCCCGTGAACGGATCGCGCACGCCGGCGGCGTCGCCCGCTCCGAAGATCCCCCGGAAGATCGGGGCATGCCGCTCGAAGAAGACAGCCGAAGTCCCCAGAACGCCGCGCGCGGGCCGGAGTGGCGACAGATGCGCCTTGAGGGCGCTTTCCTCGTCGAGCAGGGCTGAAAGGAAGCGCTCCCATCCGGCGCCCCGGCGGCGAAGCTCGTCTTCCGCGACCACTCCCGCGAAATTGACCGCGCCGTCCTCGATCCGGGAGAGCCCGCAATAGCCTCCCCGAAAAAAATAAAGATGGATGCGGCCGGCGAGGTGGGACGCGTCTCCCTCGTCGTGACGGCTCCAGCCGAAGAATCTTCCTTTCGTCCGTGCCGCGAATTCCCGTCCCAGGGCGAGATCGAGCGCGCTCCAGCGCCCCCACGCCGCGATCACGGCGCGAGCGCGGAGGGGCGCGGTGTGGCCCTCGAGGGCGATTCCATAGCCCCGCGCCAGGTCTCCCGAGACGCTCCCCACTTTCGCGCCGAACCGGACGTCGGCCCCCGAGCGCCGGGCCGTCTCGGCGAGAAGGGCATCGAGCCGGTATCGCGAAATTCCCGTCGCGACGCGGGGGAGAGGGAATTCGACGGAACGGTCCTTCCCGAAATAGAAGGCTCCCCGGACGATCTTCTCGAGCGACATTGCCGCGAGCGTTGCGTCGAGGCCCCAGCGGGCGAGATCGGCCGTGGCGTCGTCGGAGAGAAACTCGCCGCACACCTTGTGGCGGGGGAAGCGGTCCCGTTCCAGCACGACGACGGAAAAGCCGCTCCGCGCGAGCTCGATCGCGGCGGACGATCCCGCCGGCCCGGCCCCGACGATGGCGACATCGGCGTCCACGCTCAACGGACGAGGGCGCGGACGTTCAAGGTTCGCGCGCCGTTCCGTTCGCCGGCCGCGAAGAGAGCACCAGGCGGAACGGCGGAGCCGGTCGAACGTCGACGTCTTCGAGACCCGCCGCGCGCGCGATCGCGACGACTTCCGGGATCGTGTAGGCCTGCTCGACGGAGATGCGCGCGTCCTCGATCGTGAGCGGGCTGCGGAAGAAGATCGGACCGAATGTCATCACGGCCGCACGGGCGACCCGATGCCGCCGCAGGTCGAGGACGAAAACGCCCCGCCGGGCGACGCGGCCCATCTCGCGGAGCACGCGGACGTTCTCCTCCGGCGAGAAGTGATGAAAGAACTGGGCGGAAAGGGCCCAGTCGAAGCTCCCGTCGGCGAAAGGCAGGCGAAGGGCGTCGCCGGCGACGAGCTCCCCGGCGGCGGCGCCGAAAAGGCCGCGGGCCGTGGCGAGATGCGCGATCTGCAGGTCGAGAGAGCAGAAGGAAAGAGAGATCCCGCGGCGGGCGGCCTTTCGCGCGAGCCGCTCCGGCACGTCCGCCGATCCCGCGCCGAGATCGAGGAGCGTCTGCCTCCCGGCGCGGGCGAGGATCCGGGGAAAGATCGAAACATCCGCCGCGCGATGGCCGCCCCAGTACCGATTGACCCACCGGATATCCGCGAGGGAGCGTTCGATCTCCCGGATGGGAAGGTCTTTCTGATCGAGGAGCTCCGGCTGGGGGCGCCGTTGGGGAACGAGGAAGCTCACGATGCGCGATGCAGGACGAGCGCGGAATTCTTCGATCCGAACGCGATGCAGTTGCAGAGGGCGGTCGAAAAGGACCGCAGCCGCGCGACGTTGGGCACGTAGTCGAGGTCGCAGGCCGGATCGGGGGACTCGAGATTGATCGTCGGGGGAAGAAAGCCGTCGCGCATCCCGAGAAGGGTCGCGGCGACACCGGCCGCCCCGCAGGCGCCCTGGGGGTGGCCAATCATGGATTTGATCGAGGAGCCCGCGACGCGGGACGCAGCGGCCCCGAAGGCCTTCCTGACGGCGAGCGTCTCGACGCGGTCGTTCAACTCGGTCGAGGTCCCGTGGTAGGCGAGGTAGTCGACGTCCCCCGGGGCGAGGCCGGCCTCGCCGAGGGCGAGCGTCATCGCGCGGGCGGGTTCCTCTCCCGATTCGTCGAGCCGGATCCGATGGTGAGCGTCGCACGTGGCCCCGTAGCCGCGGATCTCTCCGTAGATTCGCGCTCCGCGGGCGCGCGCCCGCTCGTGTTCCTCGACGACGAACATCCACGCGCCTTCGCCGAGAAGGAAGCCGTCGCGGTCGGCGGAGAAGGGCCGGGACGCCGCGGCCGGCGCGTCGTTGTGCGCCGTCGAGACCACGCGCATGAGGATGAAGCCTTCCATGATGCCGCGAACGATGGTCGCGTCCACGCCGCCGACGAGGAAGATCTCGCCTTCTCCGTGCTTGATCGCGCGAAACGCGTAGCCGAGCGCGTCGGTCGAGGAGGCGCATCCCGTCGTGATCACGTGGGACGAACCGCGCAGTCCGAATTTCATCGAGAGCTCGGAGGACATCGTCCCGATCGTGCCCGTCGAGATCGTGTGCGCGGACGCTTTTCTCTGCTGTCCGGTGTAGTACAGGTGGTACATGCGCTCGGCAAACTCGATGGCGCCCCCGCCGGTTCCCAGGAGGACGTTCAAGGCGCGCGATTCCTCGAGCGTGAGGCGCGCCGGCTCGATGCCAGCGTCCGCGAGCGCTTCGCTCGACGCGGCGATCGCCATGGGAACGGCGCGCGAGAGCCGCGAGACTTCGCGGGCGGGAAGGTGCTCGGCGGGATCGAATCCCTTGAGCTCCGCGGCGATCGTCACGGCGAGCCCCTCGGAATCGAAGAGCGTGACCCTTCCCGCTCCGGAGCACCCGGCTTTCAGCGCGGCGGCGAAATTTTCCCTCCCCAGGCCGTTGGGAGAGACGCACCCGATTCCCGTGACGACCGCGCGATGATTCATCGTCCTCCGATTCTTTCACGGAGAAAGACGGGGACGGGCCGCCCTTCAGGAAAGACGCGCGGGAAGCAGGGAAGCTCGGAAATCGGGCGAGGTCGGCTCTGGAGACGATCTCACGCGATCGCCGGGGACAGGGGGAGGCACCGCGTCACGTCCCCTTCCTTCCAGGAGCCGCCCTCGGCCGGAAAAGCGGCGAGCGCGTTGCGCCCCGACTGGGCGAGGATGTCGTGGCTTCCTCGCGTGGCGAGGATTTCGACGATGAGCTCCGCGCCGCGCCGGAACAGACGAGCGTCACGGTAGGTCTCGCGCCCGGGTCGGACGGTGATCGGGCCCGCGAGCCGGGCGAGGACGAACCGGTCGCGCCGGGCGCCTTCGAACGCGTCGAGCGCAGCCTCGACGAACACGTGGAACGTCGTGAGCGCCGAAACGGGGTTTCCGGGAAGCCCGAACCAGAAACAGCCGTCCCGCCGGCCGAACGCGACCGGCTTGCCCGGCTTGATCGAGACGCCGTGAAAGATGATCTCGAACCCGGCGCCCTTCGCGGCGGAGACCGTCCGGTCGTAGTCGCCGACCGAAACGCCTCCGGTGGTGAGGAGAAGGTCCGCCCGGCTCCCGGCGTCGTCGAAGAACGCGCGGAGGCTCGCCTCGTCGTCGGCGAGCGCGGGTCCGGTGGCGGCAACGATCCCCCGGGCGGCGAGCGCGGCTGAGATGGCCGGCCCGTTCCCGTTGCGAATTTCCGCCGCGTGGGGCGCGCGCGACGCTTCGACGAGCTCGTTTCCGGTCGCGGCGAGAACGACGCGCGGAAGCCGGATCGCCGACACGGGATCGGCGCCGGCCGTCGCGCAGAGGAGGATGCGCGCCGGCGTGAGCCGTTCTCCGGCGGAGAGGAGCGACGCATCCGTCCGGAACACCTCGCCCCTTCGGCGGACGTGCGCCCCGGCCCGCGGCTCGCTCGCCGGATGGATCGCCCCTTCCCGCCGTTCGACGTCCTCGACCGGCACGACCGCCTCCGTGCCGGCCGGAAGTGGCGCGCCGGTCATCACGCGAACGGCTTCGCCCTTCCGGAGCGGCTCGGGCATCGCGTTGCCCGCCCCGACGACGCCTTCCCTTTCCTTGCGGTTCGGCTCGCCGAGCCGGATCGCGTAACCGTCCATCGCGGTCGTGTCGAACGGCGGAAAATCGAGGTCGGCCCGGAGAGGGGCGGCGAGCACGCGGCCCCCGGCGCGAACCAGGGGAACGCTTTCGGCCTCCAGCCTCCCGATGAGCGCTTCGATCCTTTCGAGTGCGGCCGTCACGGCGAGCATCGGCGGATATTACGCCGGGAGAGCCTCGCCGCTCCCCCCCGAAGCACGGCCGCGGTGCTTCCGCCGGCGAAAAGGATAAAATCCGCCCTGCTCCATGACTTCAAAATTTCGGTACCGCGGAGATCTCGCGGAAACGCCCCTTCCGAAGGTTCTGGCGACGATCCATCGCTATCGGGTTCCCGGCGTGGTCACGGCCCGGGGGCCGGACGTCGTCAAGCAGATCTTCCTGGACGACGGAAAGATCGTGTTCGCCGCTTCGAGCGACATGGACGATGCGCTCGGGGCCTTCCTGGTCAAGCGGGGACTCCTGACGGCGAAGCAGCTGGCCGAGTCCGGGGAGAGGATCGCCGAAACCGGGAGTCGCCAGGGAGAAGTGCTGATCGCGATGGGAGTGTTGAGCCCGGCGCAGATGGCCAACGCCGTGCTCGCGCAGGTCTCCGCGATCCTCTGGTCGGTCTTCGACTGGGAAGCGGGCGAGGTGACTTTCGAAGTGGGACGTTTCCGCGCCGGCGAGAAGATCCAGCTCGATCTTCCGATCGACCGCGCGATTCGAGACGGCCTGTTGAAGGCCGCCAACGCGAAGTCGCTCGTCAAGCGGCTGGGCCCGTCCTGGACCGTTCTCGAGCGCAACCACGCCGTTTCCCCGGCCTTCGCCCTCGGCCCGGACGAGGAGAAGTTTCTTTCGCTCGTGGACGGCCGGACCCCGTTCGTGGATCTTTGCCGGAAGGGTCCCGGCGACGCCGCGACGAACGCGCGCCTGCTCTTCCTGTTTTTCTGCCTCGAGCTGGTCGAGCGAAGGAGCGAACCGAGCGCGAAGAAGATCCATTGGAAGACCCCCGCGCCGGGAGGCGCGTCCGGAAAATAGTCGGAAGAAAAGGAGCCACGGATGCCGCTTTACGAATACCGCTGCGCGAAGTGCGGGAAGAAAATGGAAGTCATCCAGAACCTGAGCGAGAAACCCCTGAAGATCTGTCCCCATTGCGGGGAGCGAGCGCTGAAGAAGTTGATGTCGGCGCCCGCGATCCAGTTCAAGGGCTCGGGCTGGTACGTGACGGATTACGCCGGGAAGAAATCGGACGGGTCGGCCCGGAGCTCGCGATCGGATGAGTCGTCGAGTGAAAAATCCGGCGAGGCCGGGGAGAAGAAGGCGGAGAAGTCGGAGAAGTCCGAAAAATCCGAGAAGTCCGACAAGGGCGAGAAGGCGTCGAAGAAGGGCGGCCGGAAAGAATAGAGAACGGGATCAGCCGGTTTCCCCTTCGGGCGCCCGGGCGGCGAGGAGCGCCAGAACGCCAATTCCAGCCACCGACGCCGCCAGCCCCACGCCTCCCCGGGCAGGACTTCCTTCCGCGGGATTTCCGGCCCCCGGGGGAAAGAGATAATGCCCGCATGGACTCGGTCCGTCTCGAAGCGTGGGACGCCCGTGACGGGGAGATGACAGAGCGGCGCCTCCGGCGTGCCATGGAGCACGAAGGCTTCGAGGTTGCGGTCTACGCGTATCGGGCCGGGACCGCGTTCGACTGGCATGTGCATTCGGAAGAGAAATGCGACGCGGTCGTCGAGGGAATCCTTCGCGTCGAAATTCAGGCGGGAGAATCGTTCAATCTGGTTCCCGGCGACCGGCTCTATCTGCCGGCGGGCGTTCGCCACCGCGCCCGGGTGCTCGGCGGAACGACCGTCGTCTCGCTCGACGGTGTAAGGCGGTGAGACTCAGAGCGCGAGTGACTTCAGGTAGGCGCGAAACGCCTCGCCCAGGTCTTCGCGCTTCAGGGCGAGCTCGACCGTGGCCTTGAGGAACCCGAGCTTGTCGCCGGCGTCGTAGCGCGTTCCCTCGAACGCATACCCGTCGATCGGGCGCCGGCCGAGGAGCGTGCGCAACGCATCGGTGATCTGGATCTCTCCCCGGTGGTCGGGGGCGGTCTGCTCGAGGATCGGGAAAATATCGGGCGTCAGGATGTAGCGGCCGATGATCGCGTTGTTCGAGGGAGCCTTGTCCGGGCTCGGCTTCTCGACCATTCCCGTCACTTCGACCAGCCGGTCCTCGATCCGGCTTCCGGACACGATCCCGTACATGGCGGTGTCCTCGTGGGGCACTTCGCAGAGCGCGAGCACGGGGTTTCCCCGGCGCTCGTAGAGGTCGATCATCTGGCGCAGCGCCGGCCGCGCCGAATCGATCACGTCGTCGGCGAGGAGAACCGCGAAGGGCTCGTCGCCGACGAGGGCCTTCGCCTGCAGGATCGCGTGTCCGAGCCCGAGCGCCTGTTTCTGGCGGACGTAGGCGACCTCGATCATCTGGGAGATCTCCTGGACCTCGGCGAGGAGCGTTTCCTTGCCGCGTCCGCCGAGGAGCGTTTCGAGCTCGAAGGAAACGTCAAAGTGGTCCTCGATGGCGCTCTTGCCGCGTCCCGTCACGAGCAGGATCTGGTCGATTCCCGAGTCGCGGGCTTCCTCCACGGCGTACTGGATCAAGGGCTTGTCGACGAGGGGGAGCATCTCCTTCGGCTGGGCCTTCGTCGCCGGAAGGAAGCGGGTGCCGAGCCCCGCCGCGGGAAAGACCGCTTTGCGAATCTTCTGTACCATCGGCCGAGAATACAGCAAGGATCGGGCCGCCGGCGGCGGGGGAACGCGGGCGGCGATGTTAAGATGAGCGCGGTGATCCGTCGTCTATTTCTCTGTCTCGGAGCCCTCGCGGGAGCGTCCGGAGTCTGGGGTGGCTGGGTTCGAGTTCCGGTGCTCGGCGCGGACATTTCGGCGATCGCGGTCGACTCGTTTCGGGAGGGGTCTGTCTATTGCGGGACTTCCCGCGGCAATGTCTATCATTCTGTCGACGGCGGGCGCTCCTGGGCGCCCACGCGGCGCGGCAACCAGTTTCCGGGATACATCGTTTCGACCCTGCGGGTCGACGTGCGGTCGCCCCGGCGACTCTGGGCCGCTCTCTCCGGGGCCGAGCACGGCGCGCTCGTCGCCGTCTCCGAAGACGAGGGGAGCGAGTGGACCGTCCTCGCCCGATGGGATCGATCCGTCGATGCGCGCGCCTTCGCCCAGTCGCCCGACGATCCGAATTTCCTCGCCTGCGGCGGCGACGACGGCGTGTTTCTTTCCCGCGACGGAGGCCGAACCTGGTCGCCGACGGGCATCGGCGTCGGGGGCCTCGTCCTCGTCCAATCGCTCGCTTTCGATCCCGCCGACGGCCGGACGATCTATGCCGGCACGTACCGGCAGGCGTTTCGCACGCGCGACGGCGGGCGTTCGTGGTCGCGTATCGCCAACGGGATGGTCCTCGACGCGACCGTGTATTCCTTCGATTTCGATCCGCACGACCGCTCGCGGATCTGGGTCGCGACCTGCGGCTGGGTCTATCGATCCGACGACGGCGGAGACCGCTGGACGCGGTACACGACCGGGTTCACGAACCGCCGGACGCCGGTCGTGCATCTGGATCCTCGCGAGCCCGGCGTGCTCTACGCGGGCACCGTGGGCGGCCTGCATCGTTCCGACGACGCGGGCCGCACGTGGAACCGGGTCTCCCGGGACACGCTCGACGTGTCGGCTCTCGAGGTCGATCCCCGCTCGGGCCGGCTCTATCTCGGCACGCTGGGCGAAGGAATGTTCTATTCCGACAACCGCGGGGCGACGGTCGCGGCGGCTTCCGGCGGGCTCGACGAGGCCCGCGTCCCCGCGCTCGCTTCCGATCCCGGCGAGCCGTCGCGGGTGCTCTTCCTCCGCGCCTACGGAGGGATCGCGTCCGGGGTGTGGGAGTCGTCGGGGGGCGAATCGCGCCAGATCTCGACTGACTCTCCTCCGGGCGCCTTCGCCCTCGCCGCTTCGGTTCTTTCCGGGAAGACATTCTGGTTCTCCGCGTCGGCCTCGACGATCTTCGTTTCGGGCGACGGGGGTCGCCGCTTCTCTCCCGTCCGGAGGGCGCCCGAGGGTAGGATCATCGGCCTGTTCGGCGACCCGCTCCCCGAGCCGATTGCCGTCACGGACCGGGGAGTCTTCGCGACGCGCGACGGCTCCGCCTTCGAAAGGGTCGGCTCCGTCACGGGCACTCCTTCGGACGCCCAGATCGTGACCGACGCGACCGGACGCCCTCAGCTCGAGGTCCGCACATCCGCCGGGCTTTTCCGGGGAACCACTCTCTTCGAGGCTTCCCGGCGGCCGCTCCTTTCCGGCGGCATGTATCGAAAACCGGATCCATCGGCGGCCTCGAGCCCTTACCTGAGCTACGAGGTTCACGCGGGTCGCCTGAAGATTCAGCGAGGGGGCGAGACCGCTTCTCTGATCCTTCCGCGGGGCGAGCTCCAGGTTTCCGGCGCGATCGTCGCGGGAGACGGCAGCCTCTATGTTTCGACCATGGGGGACGGCCTCTTCCGCTACTCTCCGGATCCGCCGCCGGCCCCCGCGGGGGGCAATTGATCCTCGGGCAGAGCACGATTTCGATAGCCGATTCCCTCCCTTTCCGGTACCGTGAAAAACGGGGTTATTCGTGAGCTCAGTGGCCCGCACGCCGGACTCGGTTTCCCATCGGAACGCGTTCGCCGTCGGTGTGGCCGTCGAGCCCCTCGCTTCGACGGAAATCTTCCGGATCGGGCTCTGGCGCTGCGTCGTCGGAGCGTCGGAATCGACCTCCGTGCAGACCCAGCGTTGGCCGATGATGTCGTTTACGCACGGGGGCGCTTTCGTGGTGCATTCGGGCGGGCGATCTTCGGTGATCGATCCCAGCTGCACCCTCCTCATCAACGCCGATGCCCCCTATCGGATGAGCAAGCATTTCGGCGAAACGTCGCACGGCGCGTACGTCCTCGTTCGGCCGGACGTCTTCTTCGACGTGGCGCGCGCCCGGGGTCCGGCGGGCGGATTCGGCGAGGTGGAGGGGCCGAACTCGACCCGCATGTATCTCCTGCACCGGGCGATCCTCGACCGGCTGGCCCAGGCCCCGCCGCCGGACGCACTCGAGATCGACGAAATGGCGGTGGGCCTGGTCGAGGCCGCTTTCCGAAAGGTGCCGATCCACCGGGAAACACGGGCGCGGCGCCGGCAGGGCGCGGTGATTGAATCCGTCCGCGCGCTCGTCCTGGAGCACCTTTCCGAGGCCTTGAAGCTCGACGAGATCGCATCCGCCGTCGGCCTCTCGCCGTTCCATCTCTGCCGTGTTTTTCGCCGGGTGACCGGACGGACGCTGCACCAGTACCGCACGACCCTCCGGTTGCGGGCCGCCTTCGATCGCATCGCGCGGGGAAATATCGACCTGGGACAGCTGGGAATCGAGTTGGGGTATTCGAGCCACAGCCACTTCACCGCGGCCTTTCGCAAAGAATTCGGCACGAGCCCCTCGAAGGTCCGCAAGAATGCGCATGCGTCCGGCCTGCGCGTCGCGCGACAGGGCTCGGGCACCGCGGATTCGCTGTCGTCGTCGTCCTGCTGACGGCGATCTCTTTCCCGGGATCCCGCGAGCTCCGCGCGGCGGGGGGAGCCGTCCGGTCCGCCTGGAAGCGACGTTCGCCGGGCCGCGGCGGGCGAGCCACACCCGGAAGCGGAGCCGATCCGGATCGAGAGCCTCGATCCGGGCGCTGCGGGCGCGGACGAGAGCGAGATAGTTCCGGGAGACGATCGTGCAGGAGGCGACCGGACTTCCGTCCCCGGAGCTCACGGCCGAAGGCGACCGCTCGTCACGCCTCGTCGATTTCGTTGGAGAGCTCGTCGCGGTCGTCGCGCTGCGCCGGAAAATTCGCGGCGAGCGCGGCCCCGAGCGTCTCGATCGTGACGACGATGCCTCCCGAGTAGTCCGCCGATCGAAAATGCCCCGTCATTTTCGCCGCCGCGTCCTCCCAAAACCGGTCGCCGCACTTTTCGTGGATGCCCGAGTCGCCGAGGATGGCGAAGTTCTTCGAACGGGGCGCCACGAAAATGAGCACGCCGTTCTTCTGCGCGGTCTTCGCCATGCCGAGCTTCTCGAAGACCTTCTTTGCGGCCGCGATGGGGTCGCGCACGGCCCGATGGTGGAGATGGACGCGAATTTCCCCGGAGCTCCTCTTTTCCGCTTCCGCGATCGCCGCGACGATCCGGTCGTGGTCGACCCCGTCGAAGAAACTCTTCATCGCGCCGCTCCCTTCACCAGTTTCCCGAGGCGCCGCCGCCCCCGAAGGAGCCGCCCCCGCCGGAGAAGCCGCCGCCTCCACCGCCTCCCCATCCGCCGCCGCCGCCGAACCCGCCGCCTCCCCAGCCTCCCGTCCACCATCCGCCGCCGCCGTACGTCCGTCCGCCGCGGCGCCGGAAGAGGATCGGCAAACCGAACACGAGGAAGAGCACGATCAGCGTGACGCAACCCTGCGGAAAGCCTCCGGCGCGCGGCGGCGGCGACCTCCGCGGGGCGGCCGTGTATTCGCCGCGCGTCGCGGCCATCATGGCGTCGATGGCGGCCTCGAGCCCGGCGGCGTACCGGCCGTCGCGGAAGGCCGGGGAGAGCCGATCCTCGAGGATGCCCTTGCAGGTGGCGTCCGGGAGCGCTCCTTCGAGACCGTAGCCGACCTCGATGCGGGACCGGCGATCCTTGACGAAAACGAAGAGAATCGCCCCGTTGTCAAGCTTCTTCTGGCCGACGCGCCACGCCTGGGCCGTCCGGACCGTGAAATCCTCGAGCGACGGCTCGGGGAGCTCCGGGAAGATCGCGACGAGAATCTGATTCGACGTCTGCTGGTCGAAATCGCGGAGCTTCGTGTTCAGGCGCGCGGCGTCGTCCGCGGAGACGAGCCCGGCGTCGTCGCTGAAGTAACGCGACGGCGCGGGCGGGATCTTGACGTCGGCCTGGAGCCGGGGAGCGGTGAGCGCGATCGCCAGGGCGAAGCCGAGGGCGGCATACCGCCGCCGCATCCTCATCGGCCGGTTCCTCCGCGCGCCCGCGCGACGGCCGCGAACGCCGGGTCCGTCCGCCGCGAGCGCGCCGCCGCCACGGTCAGTGGGTCGTCGCCGGCACGGCGGGCATCGTGCCCGTCGTCGTGGTCGTCGTCGTGGACGTTCCGAAGTTGAAGTTCACTTTCGGCGCGTTCTCCGCTCCCGCCTGCGCGTGGAAGTAGGCCTTCTCCTTGAATCGGGAGAAGAAGCCCGCGATCATGTTCGTCGGGAACGAGTGGTAGCTCGTGTTGAAGTCCTGCGCCACCTCGTTGTATCGCATCCGCTCGACCGTGATCCGGTTCTCCGTTCCTTCCAGCTGCGCCTGCAGGTCACGGAAATTCTGGTTGGCTTTCAGATCGGGGTACCGCTCGACGACCACCATCAACCGGGAGAGCGCCGAGCTCAACTGCCCCTGCGCCTGCTCGAATTTCTGGAACGCCTGGGGGTCGTTGACCAGCTCCGGCGTCGCCTGCACGGAAGTCGCTCGCGAACGCGCCTCGATCACGCTTTCGAGGGTGGATTTCTCGAAATTCGCCGCCCCCTGGACGGTGGCCACGAGGTTTGGGATGAGGTCGGCGCGGCGCTGATAGACGTTTTCGACCTGCCCCCACTGCTGGCTGACCGCTTCGTTCTTGCGATTCAGGGTGTTGTACGTCCCCGCAAAGGACATTCCGACGATGACGATGAGCAGGAGCGCGATCGCCGCGCAGCCCAGTCCGAGTTTTCCCATTTTTTGCCCCTCCGGCCGCTATTGTACGTAAACGCGGGGAGGGGGTTCTCCGTATTGACAGGCAGATCTCCTCCTTCCCGGCCGCGCCAGGTGCGCGGCCGTCCTTTTTGAGGCCGGCTCGGACGATGCGGGCCGTTATGCGGGCTCGGAGGCCTCGGCGCTCGACGGAGCTCCCCGAGTACGCCTTCACCGTCGCCGGGCCCTCCGAGCCCGCCTTCCAACCCGTCTCGCCGCGCCTCGGCGTCGTGTGCCTCGACCGCTCCGGAGCCCGACGAGCAATGGCCCGGGCACTCCGGGGTTCCACGCCCTTCTCGGAAGGGCCGAAACCTCCATACGGGACTCGTGTCATCCCGAGGAGCAACGCGACGAAGGATCTCGGTCGAGGCCTCTGGCCCACCGAGAGCTTTGCGGTCATCCGGCAGGGGATCGAGCAGGCGGGAAAGGGGCCGGCCGAAAAGGCCAATTTCTCTCTCTGCTTTTGCGAGGAGATCCTCGCGCCGTCCTAGAAACTCTTCAGGAAATCCGCGTTGGTGGGGAACTTCTGGAGGCGGGCGAGGAGGAGCTCCATCGCCTGCACCTTGTGGGCGCCGGCGAGCGCGCGGCGAAGCTTGTGGATCTTCGGGAGCTCTTCGGGGGTGTAGAGCTTTTCTTCTTTCCGGGTTCCCGACTGCTGGATGACGATTGCCGGGAAGATCCGCCGTTCAAAGAGGTCGCGGTCGAGGAGGATCTCCGTGTTGCCGGTGCCTTTGAACTCCTGGAAGATGACCTCGTCCATGCGGGACCCGGTGTCGATCAGAGCCGTGGCGATGATCGTGAGCGAGCCGTGGTTCTCGGCGTTGCGCGCGGCGCCGAAGAACCGGCGGGGCTTTTCCATGGTGCGCGCGTCGATGCCGCCCGAGAGGATCTTCCCCTGCCCCTTCTGCATGTTGTTGTAAGCCCGCGAGAGGCGCGTGATCGAGTCGAGGAAGATGATCGCGTGCTTGCCGCATTCCACCAGGCGCCGGGCGCGCTCCGCGACGATCTCCGCGACGGCGACGTGGTTCTGGGCGGAGAGATCGGAGGAGGACGCGATGACGTCGCCGCGCACGGAGCGGCGCAGGTCGGTGACTTCCTCCGGGCGCTCGTCGACGAGCAGCACCATGAGCTCCACGTCGGGGTGGTTCTTCGAGACGGCCTGCGCCATGCGCTTCAGGAGCGTCGTCTTTCCCGTCTTCGGCGGCGCCACGATCAGGCAGCGCTGTCCGCGGCCGATGGGGCTCACGAGGTCCACGACCCGACCGCACATCTCGTCGGGCTCCGTCTCGAAGCGCAGGCGCGTGTGGGGGTCGACCGAGATCAGGTCCGTGAAGGCGGGATGCTCCCGGTACTGTTCGGGAGGGAGACCTTCGATCGTCTCGACGCGGAGCAGGGAGGGCCGCCCTCCGCCGCTGATCCGGCCGGTGATCGTCACGCCGCCGAGGAGGCGCTCGCGCTCGGCCAGGTCGCGCGAGACGATGGGATCCCCGGGGCTCGCGAGATAGTTGTTCTTCGCCGAGACCAGGACCCCGTGGCCCTTTTCCGGCAGCAGGAGGACGCCCGAACCCTCGCTCTCGCCCGACGCGACGTGTTCGGGGCGCGGGGAGGCGTCGGCGCCGAGCGGGCCCGTTTCGGGCAGGGCGCCGGGAGTGCCGGGAGCTCCGCCGCGCCGCCGGCGGCCACGTCGCCTTCGTCTTGATTTGCGGGCAACACCGCCCGCAGAATTTCCAGGGTTTTCCTGATTCATCCACCCTCGACAGGATTGGCGTCGCGCGCTTGGAAACCGGCGAATGCCGGGGCGAGGCCAGAAGCGATCCTAGCATGAATTCGCGTCCCGCCGACCGAAATCTGCCGGGAGAGGGAATCGGCGGCCGCGGGCTTCCGGGAACCCTTGACCGTGGAGCCGGTTCCACCCTCTACAGTCGGAATTCTTCCGATATTTCGTCGGAGGAGAAGGAGGGGAAAATGACCATCTTCCGGTTTCGCGCTGTGGCCCTGGTGGCGGCCTTCGGCGCCGCATCCCTGCTCTCAGCCACGGAGGGCCACGACCACGAAGGCTCCGGCGGCGGGATGAAGGACTGCCCCATGGCGGCTTCCATGCATTCCGGAAAGAATTCGCGAGCCGCGGGCGTCACGGCCCGGGGAGACGCGGGCATGGGGTTTGATCACGCGCTGACGACGCATCATTTTCTTCTCGCCGCGGACGGAGGATCGATCGAGGTCGCGGCCAACGACCCCGCGGACGCCGCCAGCCGCGATCAGATCCGCATGCATCTGACGCACATCCAGAAAATGTTCACGGCGGGAGATTTTTCGATTCCGATGTTCGTTCACGATACGCTCCCCCCCGGAGTGACCACGATGAAGCGCCTCGCCCCGGCGATCCAGTACCGCTACGAGGATCGGGATCAGGGGGGGAGAGTGGTGATTTCGACGACGGATCCCGCCGCGCGCGAGGCGGTCCAGGACTTCCTTCGCTTTCAGATCACCGACCACCAGACGGGCGATCCGCTATCGATCGCCACGAAGAACGGAGCGAGTCGCTGATTCTTCGAAATATGCGGCCCGGGCGGAGTGTTCTCGGTTCCGTGCGCGCAGTGTTGTCCCTGGCCCTGACGGCGGTCCTGCTCTCGGCGGGACCGCTCGCCGATGCCGCCGTCATGGAGAGGCCGTCCTGTTGCGGGCCGGAGAGCCCGTGCGCGCCGGCGGCTTCCGCTCCGGCCCCCGTCGCGATCGCACGCCCCGCGGCGCTTTCCCTTCTCCCGATGCCCCTCCTCGCGATGTCGTCGGCGCCGCTCTTCGACGCTCGCGACCGCGCGAAGGCCCGCCGGCCCGATTTCGGCGTGTCCGGCAGGCTGCCCGTCCGTCCCCCCGAGCCCTCGCTCCGTCTTTGATTCCCGCGCTCCCTCGCGACTCGCGAAGCCGGCTCGCCGGCAGAAAGGAAGCAACGGAATGAAGACTCGAATTCTGGCGACGCTCGGAATGCTCGGCGCCGCGCTCGCCGGAGGGCAGGATTCCCCGCACGACATGGGGGCGATGCGCCACGTCCCCGGATCCGTCGACGAACGGCGTGACGCGAATCCCGATCCGATGGCGGCCATGGAAGCCATGGAGCCGATGAGCCACTGGATGACGATGTTCCACGGCTACGCCTTCCTGAACGGGAACCGCCAGGGGGGTCCCTCCGGCGGGAGCGAAGGGGAGTCCCAGAACCATCTGATGCTCATGGCCG
>Ga0070666_10000150_pt1 | contig 47746 bp, 32 predicted proteins | sample KBSS23metaG_FD_64677 | JGI IMG/M metagenome (GOLD analysis project Ga0070666, IMG submission 64677) | Switchgrass rhizosphere microbial communities from Kellogg Biological Station, Michigan, USA - KBS S2-3 metaG | ecosystem: Host-associated > Plants > Roots > Rhizosphere > Soil ... | reverse complement strand
GGCATCAATGCCGCGCTGCAGATCGCGTTTCGTGGCGGCGCCATCACCGGCATGCTCGTTGTGGGCTTGGGTCTGCTCGGGGTTGCGGGCTACTACGCCGCGTTGCTGCAATATGGACAGACTCAGGAACAAGCGTTGCACGCAATGATCGGCCTTGCCTTCGGCGCATCGCTGATTTCGATCTTTGCGCGTCTGGGCGGCGGCATCTTCACCAAGGGTGCGGACGTCGGCGCCGATCTGGTCGGCAAGGTCGAAGCCGGCATTCCGGAAGACGACCCGCGCAACCCGGCCGTGATCGCCGATAACGTCGGAGATAACGTCGGCGACTGCGCCGGCATGGCCGCGGACCTGTTCGAGACATACGCTGTGACGCTCGTCGCGACCATGCTGCTCGGCAGCGTGCTCGGCCGCGACGCCGGCCCGAACGCGGTGCTTTATCCGCTCGTGCTCGGCGGCGTCTCCATCATCGCCTCGATCATCGGCACGTTCTTCGTCAAGGCCCGCGAAGGCGGCAAGATCATGAACGCGTTGTACATGGGCGTCGGTGTTTCCGCGGTGCTCGCGCTCGCTGCGTTCATTCCCGTCACGCAGGCACTGATGGCCAAATCCACTTTCGGCGTGTGGAATCTGTACTACTGCAGCGTGATCGGCATCCTGCTGACCGTGGCGATGGTCGTGATCACCGAGTACTACACGGCGACCGAATACGCGCCGGTGCGCCACGTTGCCAAGGCGTCGACGACCGGCCATGCCACCAACATCATCGCCGGCATCGGCGTATCGATGAAGGCCACGGCGCTGCCGGTGCTCGCGGTCTGTGCCGCGATCTGGGGCGCGCATTTCTTCGCCGGCCTGTACGGCATCGCGATCGCGGCCACGGCGATGTTGTCGATGACCGGCATGATTGTCGCCCTCGACGCCTATGGCCCGATCACCGACAACGCCGGCGGCATTGCGGAAATGGCCGAGCTGCCGAAGGAAGTACGCGCGGTCACCGATCCGCTCGACGCCGTCGGCAACACGACCAAGGCGGTGACGAAAGGTTACGCGATCGGCTCGGCCGGTCTCGCCGCGCTCGTGCTGTTTGCCGACTACACGCACAACCTGTCGACCGCACCGAATCTGGCCAACCAGCTGATCCCGTTCGATCTGTCCGATCACATGGTCATCATTGGCCTGTTCATCGGCGGCCTGATTCCGTATCTGTTCGCGTCGATGGCGATGGAAGCGGTCGGCCGTGCCGCCGGCTCCGTGGTCGAGGAAGTGCGCCGCCAGTTCCGCGATATCAAGGGCATCATGGACGGCTCCGCTAAGCCCGATTATTCCAAAGCCGTCGACCTGCTGACCAAATCGGCGATCAAGGAGATGTTGATACCGTCGCTGCTGCCGGTGTTGGTGCCGATCATCGTCGCATTCGGCGCGAAATTCATCACCGGCTCCAGTGCCGAAGGCGCGAAGGCGCTCGGCGGTGTGCTCGTCGGCACGATCGTCACCGGCCTGTTCGTCGCGATCTCGATGACGACCGGCGGCGGCGCCTGGGACAACGCCAAGAAATACATCGAAGACGGCAACTTCGGCGGCAAAGGTTCGGACGCGCACAAAGCTGCGGTCACCGGCGATACGGTTGGCGATCCCTACAAGGACACCGCCGGCCCGGCCGTGAACCCGCTGATCAAGATCATCAACATCGTGGCGTTGCTGCTGATTCCGCTGCTGTAAGCAAAGTTGCAAGTGATTCGAGAGCCCTCGCTTGCGAGGGCTTCCTTTTCTGGAGAATTCCGTATGAAACTCGCCTTCATTGTTTTAGCCGGAGTCGTGGCGCTAGCTGCCTGCGCGCCGGTCGAGAAGAAACCTGTGAACGCACCCGCCGCACAACCCGAAGATGCCTATCTCTGGCTCGAGCCGACCGACGACGCGAGAGCGCTGGCCTGGGTCAAGGCACGTAACGCCGAAAGCATGAATGCCTATACTTCGAGTGCTGCGTTCAAGACGATGCGCGAGCAGATCCTCGAGGTGCTCGACTCCGACGCGCGCATTCCTTTCGTCGGCAAGATGGGCGAGCACTACTACAACTTCTGGAAAGACAAGGCGAACCCGAAAGGGCTGTGGCGGCGCACGACGCTTGCCGAATATCGCAAGCCGCACCCGGCTTGGGAGACCGTGCTCGATCTGGACGCGCTGTCCAAACAAGAAAAGGAAAACTGGGTCTGGCACGGCGCGCAGTGCCTGAAACCGGAATATCGCAAGTGTCTGCTGTCGCTGTCGCGCGGCGGCGCGGACGCCAGCGTCGTGCGCGAGTTCGATCTGCAGACAAAGGCGTTCGTCAAGGACGGCTTCTACTTGCCGGAAGCAAAATCCGATGTCGCCTGGATCGACGCCGACCGCATCTATGTCGGCACCGATTTTGGGCCTGGCTCGATGACCACCTCCGGATATCCACGCATCTCCAAGGAATGGCAGCGCGGCACCCCGCTGAGCGCGGCGAAACTCGTTTACGAAGGCAAGAACGAAGATCTCGCCGTCACCTCGACGCGCGACCTGACGCAAGGTTACGAGCGCGATTTCGTCACGCGCACGCTGGGCTTTTTCAGCAGCGAAACGTATCTGCGCGGCAGCGACGGCAAGCTCGTGAAGATCGACGTGCCGGATGACGCCATCGTCAGCGCCCAGCGCGAATGGCTGATGATCCAGACGCGCGGCGCATGGAAAGTCGGCGACAAGACGTATGCGTCCGGGGCGCTGCTCGCGGCGAAGTTCGATGATTTCATGGCCGGCAAGCGCGAACTCCACGTGTTGTTTGCGCCGAGCGACACGACCTCACTGGATGGTTATTCGTGGACGCGCCATCACCTGATCGTCAACGTCCTCGACAATGTCGCCAGTCGTCTCGAAGTGCTCACGCCGCCGGCCAAGGGCGATGGCGAATGGAAACGCGCGCCGCTCGGCGGCGCGCCGAAACTATCCACCGTGACGGCGGGCGCCGTCGACGCGGACGACAGCGATGCCTATTTTCTTACCGTCACCGGTTTTCTCGAACCGACCACGCTGTATTTCGGCACGCTCGGCAAAGGCACGGCAGCGCCGCTCAAACACGCGCCGGCATTTTTCGATGCGTCGAAATACGACGTGGCGCAGCATTTTGCGACCTCGCAAGACGGCACGCGCATACCGTACTTCGTAATCGCACCGAAGAACCTGAAACTCGACGGCAACAATCCGACGCTGATCACCGGCTACGGTGGTTTCGAAGTTGCCGAAAAACCATATTACAGCGGCAGCGTCGGGCGTGCCTGGCTCGGCGCAGGCGGCGTGTACGTGCTCGCGAACATCCGCGGCGGTGGCGAATACGGTCCGCGCTGGCACCAGGCCGCACTCAAGGCGAACCGTCCGCGCGCCTATGAAGATTTCGCCGCGGTCGCGAACGACCTGTTCGCCCACAACATCACCTCGCCGCAGCACCTGGGCGCGAACGGCGGCAGCAACGGCGGCCTGCTGATGGGCAACATGCTCACGCAGTATCCGACGCTGTGGTCCGCGATCGTCTGCGAAGTGCCGCTGCTCGACATGAAACGCTACACGCATCTTTCGGCCGGCGCGTCGTGGATGGCCGAATACGGCGATCCGGACAAGCCCGAGGAATGGGCGTTCATCAAGACGTTCTCGCCGTACCAGAATGTCGAGAAGAACCGCAAATATCCGCCGATCCTGTTCACCACATCCACGCGCGACGACCGCGTCGGTCCTGCCCAGGCGCGCAAGATGGCGGCGAAAATGCTCGACCAGGGCCACGACGTGAGTTTCTACGAGAACATCGAAGGCGGCCACGGCGCGGCAGCCGACAACCAGGAAGCGGCGTTCATGGCGGCGCTGCGCTACACCTATCTTTGGGCGCACGTGAAATAGGCAGCAAACGTTCCGGCAAAAAGGCCCGCTGCGGCGGGCCTTTGCGTTTGCGGCTGCAGGACCGGACGGTTTCGCGTATCCTGCGCGCCCCGCAAAACCGCATTGGAAACCAGCATGGGCCTTGACCTCGTACCCGCCGGCCGCGACGTGCCGAACGAAATCAATGTCGTCATCGAGATTCCGAAAGACGCCGACCCGATCAAGTACGAAGTCGACAAGAAAACCGGCGCGATCTTCGTCGATCGCGTGCTGTCGACGCCGATGCGCTATCCGTGCAATTACGGCTACGTGCCGCACACGCTTTGCGGCGACGGCGATCCGGTCGACGTGCTCGTGCTGATGCCGTTGCCGCTGATTCCGGGCTCGGTGATCCGCTGCCGGCCGGTAGCGATGCTGAGCATGACGGACGAAGCCGGCGAAGACACCAAAATCGTCGCCGCGCCGGCACCGAAAGTGTTCACGCATTACGATCACATCAACGATCTCGGCGACGTAGCCAGGCACTGGAAGGACCGCATCGGCCACTTCTTCGAGCATTACAAGGATCTGGAGGAAGGCAAATGGGTCAAGGTGACCGGCTGGCATGACGCTGCCGCCGCAAAAAAAGAGATCCTCGACTGCGTGGCACGCTATCAGCAAAGCCCGGAGAAGCCGGCGTTCTGATCCAGCGGGCGTATTTCGAGCTCCTAGTCCTCGGGCGCGTCTTCTTCGTCCGGCGCACCCGGCTTTGCCGGTGCCGCCGGCATCGATAGGATATCGGCCGCGCGCCAGAAGATGATGCGGCCGAAGCGGTACGGCAACTCGAGTTCCGGTTTCACCGTGATCGGATACTTGGTGTAGAAAGTCACGATTTCGCCGTCTGGATGCGCAGCGCACCAGTCACGCAGACCGGAATAGTTCACTTTTTCCAAAGGCCGCGTGAAACGACCGGCGAATTCGAACAGGCCGTGGTGCCATCCCAGATGGGCGATCGGCTGGCCGGATTCCTGGAATTGCTTGATGCGCGCCGCCGCGGCGCTGACATCGACGTACGGTCCGACGTCCTGCGCCAGCGCGAGCATGCCGCACGCCGCCGTGGCGACACTGGCCAATGCCAGCGCGCGTGCTGACGCATGCGCATCGCGCGCCAGCAGCAGCCACGCGCCGGCCAGCGCGACGATAGCGCCCCACAATGGCCACAGACCGGCGACTACGTGCAAAAACGAATCGGTCAGCTGCAAACGCTCGAACATCGCGATTTCGCGCGCATGCGCGGCGCAATACGGCAGCGCGGCGATGGCGAGGCCGACGAGCAGCAGCAGCGCGGCGAATGCGCGGCCGCGCAACCGCGCACCATCGGTGCCCAGCACATGCGCGAAATACAGCGCGAGCGCCGGCAGCAGCGGCAACAGATAGTGCGGCTGCTTGCCGCTGACGAAACAGAATGCGAAGAACGCCGGCACGAACCACGTCGCGGCAAAACGTCCACTCTTGGAAATGTGGAACGATTCGCGCCAGGCGCGCCACGGCGCACGCAGTGACAGCGTCCACGGCAGCACCATCAGCGGCAGAATCATGAGATACCACCACAGCGGCCGCTGGTGCGCGAAGCTGCGCGTCATGCGATCCACGGTCTGATGCAGGAAGATCGCGTTCGCGTATTGATCGCCGCCGGAGATCGCTGCCGGAATCGCCCAGGCCAGCGCGATCGTGGCGCCACCGAGCACGCCGAGCGCCAAGCACGCGTACCAGCGTCCGCGCTGCACGCGCGCGGTTTCGCTCCACCACGGGCCAAACACGAGCAGCATGCCGGCATCGAGCAGCACGACCGGACCTTTCGCGAGCACACCCAAGCCGATGCCAAGCGCGAGCACGCCGACGCCGTGCCGCCAGCGCTGCGCGTCGAGGTCGAGCACGCCGTGCAATGCGATCAGCACGCATGTCGTCAGCACGACGTCGAACATGATCGCGCTGGAAAACAGCGCGAAGTAGATGAAGCCGGCGAGAATCAGCATCGCACGCGAGGCAAGCGCCGCATCCGCGCCGAGCCGGCGCACCAGACGCTCGAACAAGATCAAAGTGGCGAACGAAGCCGCGAGCACGCCCAGGCGCACCGCCCAGATATGCACGCCGAGCAGCAACCAGCCGGCGTTGATGAGCCAGAACAGCAGCGGCGGCTTGTCCGAATACGGCGCACCGTTGAGATGCGGCACGAGAAAATCGCCGTGCAGACGCATTTCCCAGGCCACGGCGAGATAGCGCGTTTCGTCGATCGGCAGCGCGGGCAGGAACAGGGCGACCGGGAGGAGAAGCAAGAGCCAAGCGACGCGCCAGTCGGACAGTATCTCTTTCATGAATTCCCAATCATTTACTGCCATCCCACCGCGCAAAAATCAGCCACGATCCAACAACGTCTTCAAATCAATGATCGCCGCATTCGCACGCGATACGTAGTTCGCCATCACCAGCGAATGATTCGCGAAGAAGCCGAACGGACTGCCATTGAGGATCATCGGACTGTTCACCGACTTCTGCGATTCTTCCAATTCGCGGATGACCTGTTTCAGGCTGACCACGGCGTTCTTGCGCTGCAGCGTCGGTCCGAAATCGACCTGCATTGCTTTGAGCTGTTCGAGCAGCGCCCAGGTGTAGCCGCGCGATTCGTAAAACACGTCATCCAACTTCGACCACGGCGTGCGCACGATCTGTTCCTTGGCGTTGGGATCGACCGGCGCGTCGCCTTCCAGTCGCAGTTGGCCCACGCTGGCCGACAGCCGCTGCGACAGACTGCCGAGCCTCGTGGAGACGAGGTCGAGATAGTCTGCGAGATTGTCGGCGCGCGAATAGAACTGCGCAGCGTTCGGATCGTTGTTGCCGATGCGCGTGAAGTAGCCGTCGACGTGCTCGATCGCCTTGGCGTACTGGCCTTCGGAACTCGGCAGCAGCCAGCGGTCGTTCGGACTGGAAAACAGCGGATCGGCTTCCTTCAAATCGACGTCTTCTTCCGACTGCGACTGCGAGCGCGAGAATTTGTTGCGCAGTTCGCGCGCGAGATCGCGCGTGGCGGTCAGCGTGCCGAATTCCCAGTTCGGCACGTTGTCCATGAACAGCCCGGGCGGAAACTTGTCGTTGGAGATGTAGCCGCCGCGCTTGTCGAGCAACACTTCCGCGCAACCCATCAGTGTGCTCGTCACGACCGAGCCGTTGACGGTCTGCTGCCGATGCGATGTAGCGCGCTTCTGCGCGACCGCGACCACGTCGAACTGCGGCGGTTCGTAGCTCCACCACCACATCAGCGCAAGCACGACCAGCGCGTAGATCAGTGCGATGGCGCCGATGCCGCGAATTGCCCAACGCGCGCGCGGCGCATCGAGACGGCTGATGATCGACATGGCGGCACTCCGGCGCCCATGAGGGGCCGCCATTGTGCCGCATGCGGAGCGCGCAGGCACGCATTGCGGCAAGGGCGCGCCGCGTTAAAATGCGTCCGATGGTCGCACTGGAACCCGGGTTGCCCGACAAGACCGCACTGATCGGCGGCTGTGCGCGCCTGCCGTTGCGCATCGATGCGGCGCGGCTGCGCAGCGAGGTCGAATCGCTAGCGGAATCGATGTGGGAGACGCGCGGCGGCCGGCTCGGTCCGCACGAGGCAGCGCGCGCGATTTTCCTGCGCGGCTACGCGCCGGCCGAAGGCCGGCACAAACCAGTCGATGATCGTGAAGCACTGGCACTGGTGCCGTACGCGCGCGAGATCATCACGCAGCTGCTGCCGGCGCCGGCGCAACGCTGCCTGCTCGCGCTGCTTCCGGCCGGAGCGATCGTGCCGCCCCATGCAGATCACGGCCCCTATTTTCTGAAGACGATTCGTATCCACGTGCCGGTGATCACGCACGATCTCGCCTGGATGTACTGCGATGGCCGCGTCTACCGCATGCTGCCCGGCGAGGTCTGGGCGCTGAACAATTCGGCTATGCATGCGGTGTGGAACGCCGACGCGACGTTGCCGCGAACCCATCTGATTTGCGATTTCCTGCCGACACCCGCATTGCTGGAACTGCTCGCGCGCGCCGAGCGCAACCTCGGTGCCGCCAACGCCGACGTCGAGAAACGCCTGCTGGCCGAATCGGCCTAGGCCGCGACGGGCTCGCGCGCGGCCAGGCGCTGCGCCCGCGCGAGCGTGCCTTCCAGTTTCGGCAGCACCTGCATGATCTCGCGTTCGTGACGGCGCCACTTCTGCGCATCGGGTGCCGAAACGGTGTAGCGCGACAAAGGCAGCTTCGCGTCGAGCGCCCGGTCCCAGGCGAAATCCACGGCCGCGCACACGCGCGCCGTCTCCGCCATCGGATCGGCGAGCAGCGCGTCGTAGCGCGCGACATGTACGCGCTCGGGCGGCAGCATGGCCAAGTCATCGAGCAGCGTGCGCGTCGTGACTTCCCATTGTGCCGCGACGATCTCATGCAGCGGGCGATCGTTGAGCTCGCGCCAGCCCGGCGTCAACAGCAGCGACCACGGCAATTCGCCGCGCCACCCGGGCAAGCCCTTGTAGGTGACGAAGCGACCCGAGCGCCAGGCCTCGATCATGCTCGCCAGCGTCTCGCGCACATCGCGATACAGAAACACGAAATGCGCTTGCGGAAACACCTTGGCCAGGAACGGCACGCGCAGCGAATTCTTCGGGGTTTTCTCGAGCATGCGCACCGTAGGCCCGTGCGGCGCGTGACCGTCGCGATCGCGCAGTTCGCCGAAGAAGCGCTGGCGCAGCGTCTGTGCGAGCAGCGGCGTGGCCAGGCTCGCATCAAGGCGGTTCGAGTCGTGGTTGTGCGCGACGACATTGAGTTCGGGCACGCCCTCGATCAGCGCGTGGCTTTCACCGCCGATGGTGTACACGCCGCGCGCCTGCGCAAGCGTCTCGAACCACAACGTGGAACCCGAACGCGGCGGCGAGATCAGGAACACCGGGCGATCGAACTCGATGTCGTCCGCGTTCGTCGCGCGCGGTCCCGGCATGGCCGGCGCGGCGCTCGGCAGTGCCACCGTGGTCTGCCGCAGTTCATCGCCATCTGCCATCGGCTTGTCACGCAGCGCCATCGACAGCACCATGATGCGCAGCGCATTCACTGTCCGCGAATCATTGAGCAGGCGCAATTCATTCGCGTTGCCGGTGAGCCATTGCTCGTATGTCGTCAGCGCCTTGCGGTAGGCCGGCCAGCCTGCCGCGTCTTCGCCGAACTCGGCCCATAGCGCGGTCCAGGCAGCGAGGAAACGCGCCGTCACCGCCTTCACCATTTCCAGCTGCGGTTGCGCCTGGGTTTCGCCAAGCAGGAACGTGATGTGTTCGCGCAACTCCCACGGCGTCATCACGATCGGCACGTTGGTGCTTTCCAGGCGCAACGGCGCATCGCGCGCGTCGGTCGGCGCGACGAAATCCGTGTGCCAGCCCGGCGGCGCCGGCACACCGCCGGACATGCGGCCTTCGCGCACGAGTTCGCCGAAGTCGTCGCTACCGACAGTGTCGGCGACGAGATGGATGCGTTCCACATCATTCGGATTGATCACATGGTGCCGGCGCCAGGTGTCGAAGATCCAGCACTCGCCGGCGCCCATGTGGATTTCCTCGTCGCCGCAGCGGAAGCGCACGGAAGGCCGCGTCACGATCGGCACATGCACGCGCGCGTGCGAGCGCCAGTAGTAATGCACGTCGAAATGCGGCGTGACTTCGGCTTGCGCGGTCAGCTTCATCAGCCGCGTGCGCCCCCACACCGCGCCGATACGCGACAGCACCTGCTGCAGATACGGACAGTCGCGCAGATACGGCGTCGGTCGCATCGGGCCGGCGATCGATTCGAGATCGGGATTGCCGCCTGATGCGATTAGCGGCAGCCACAGATTGCCCGGATATTTCTGCGGATGCTCGCGCCAGTGTTCGGGACCATAGACCAGCACTTCACGCGCGAGGCGCTCAGCGTCGAACTGCAGCGGCAACTGGATGAAGGGAACGGGGAGTTTCATTGCTCGATCACTCGGAAACGTAAATCTGTGCGCCGCCAATGCGGAATTCCTGGGCCTTCTCGGCCATGCCCTTGGCCAGTGCCTCGCCTTCTTCGACACCATGTTCCTTGGCATAGTCGCGCACGTCCTGCGTGATCTTCATCGAGCAGAAATGCGGACCGCACATCGAGCAGAAATGCGCCAGCTTGTGCGCGTCTTTCGGCAGCGTCTCGTCATGGAATTCCTGCGCCTTTTCCGGATCCAGGCCGAGATTGAACTGATCCTGCCAGCGGAATTCGAAGCGCGCTTTGCTCAACGCATTGTCGCGCGCCTGCGCACCGGGGTGACCCTTGGCAAGATCCGCCGCGTGCGCGGCGATCTTGTAGGTGATGATGCCGTCGCGCACGTCCTGCTTGTTCGGCAAACCCAAGTGTTCCTTCGGCGTGACGTAGCACAGCATCGCCGTGCCGAACCAGCCGATGAGCGCGGCGCCGATCGCGCTCGTGATGTGGTCGTAACCCGGCGCAATGTCGGTCGTCAGCGGACCCAGCGTATAAAAAGGCGCTTCGCCGCAGACCTTGAGCTGGCGCTCCATGTTTTCCTTGATCAGCTGCATCGGCACGTGGCCGGGACCTTCGATCATCGTTTGCACGTCGTGTTTCCAGGCGATCTGCGTGAGTTCGCCGAGCGTGTCGAGTTCGGCAAATTGCGCGGCGTCGTTGGCATCGGCGATCGAGCCCGGACGCAAACCGTCGCCGAGCGAAAACGCGACGTCGTACGCCTTCATGATCTCGCAGATGTCTTCGAAATGCGTGTAGAGGAACGATTCCTCGTGGTGCGCCAGGCACCACTTCGCCATGATCGAGCCGCCGCGGCTGACGATTCCGGTAACGCGCTTGGCCGTGAGCGGGATGTACGGCAGGCGCACGCCGGCGTGAATCGTGAAGTAGTCCACGCCCTGCTCGGCCTGTTCTACCAGCGTGTCGCGGAAAATTTCCCAGGTCAGTTCTTCGGCGCGGCCGTCGACTTTCTCCAAAGCCTGATAAATCGGTACCGTGCCGATCGGCACCGGCGAATTGCGGATGATCCACTCGCGGGTTTCGTGGATGTGCTTGCCGGTCGACAAGTCCATCACGGTGTCCGCGCCCCAGCGGATCGCCCAGACCATTTTCTCGACTTCCTCGGCGATCGAACTGGTCACCGCCGAGTTGCCGATATTGGCGTTGATCTTGGTCAGGAAATTGCGGCCGATGATCATCGGCTCGGTTTCCGGATGATTGATGTTGCACGGGATGATCGCGCGGCCGCGCGCGACTTCGCTGCGCACGAACTCCGGCGTGATCGTTTGCGGAATCGCCGCGCCGAACGATTCGCCCGGATGCTGGCGCAGCAATTCCGCGCGCAATACTTCGATGCGTTGATTTTCGCGGATTGCAATGAATTCCATTTCCGGGGTGATGATGCCGCGCCGCGCGTAATGCATCTGCGAGACATTGGCGCCAGCGATCGCGCGCTGTGGGTTGCGCGCGCGCGGGAAGCGCACGGCGTCGAGGTTGTGATCACTGGCGCGCTGGCGCCCGAATGCGGAGGTCAGGCCCGCGAGCGAAGCGACATCGCCGCGCTGACCGATCCAGCGGCCGCGCAGTGGTTCGAGACCGGCGGCCAGATCGATGCGCGCGTCAGGGTCGGTGTACGGGCCGGACGTGTCATACAGCGCGAGCGGCGCATTCTTTTCCGCGCCGAACACGAGCGGCGTGTCGCTCAAGCGCACTTCGCGCATCGGTACGCGCAGATCGGAAACATGAATCTTGCGCGACCCGGGAATCGGGCGCGTTACGGATTCGGAAAGTTCGCTGGTCTGGCGAACGAGGTCGGCGGCGAGTGCGTTCATGGCGGCATCCTAAAAAAAGGACGAAGCGGGAGCCGCGAAACCGAAGACTTCCTGCGCCGGAATTACCCGGATCAGGTACGAAGGGTAAGTCTCAGCGAGCCGATCGCGGTACGATGGGCAAGCACCCCCGCTTCAGGTGCCATTGAACCACGAAGCGCCGTTAATGGCGAGCGCCGCGCGACGGAACGTCGCGCCGAATCGTCGGGTCTAGCTAGTTGGACAACAGTGGAAACGCGGAGCATTTATGAACCTCAAACCGACTATCGTGCTTCTGGTTGCGGCCGCCGGAATCGGCAGCGTCTGCGCGAATACACCCCGTGTGCAGGTGAGCTGGGCGCCGGAACAGCAGCTCAGCGAAGTCAAGGACAACCCATCGCATCGCGGCTGGCTGCGACCGCAGGACTGGGAGAAGTCGCTCAGCGACTATATTGCGAAACGCGCCGAGAACCTGTTGCCGCCGGACCAACTCCTGCAAGTGACGATCGACGATATCAAGCTCGCCGGTTCGTTCGAGCCGTGGCGCGGACCGGATGCACAGGACATCCGCTTTCTCAAGGACATCTATCCGCCACGCATGGATTTACATTATCGCCTGACGGCTGCCGACGGCAGCGTGATTCGCGAAGGCACGAGCCGCCTGCGCGACCTGGCCTATCTGCAGCACACCGTGCCGACTTCGACCGATCAGCTGGCGTACGACAAGCGCATGGTCGACGATTGGCTGCGCCGGGAATTCAGGGCCCGCTAGCTTCAGCGCGGTGAGTAGGCTTTGAGGAACATGTCGACGGTCGCATTGATGTGATCGTCGAGATCGCGCTGCGAGATGCCTTCGCAGCAGCCGAACTCCAGCCGCGCGTGCAGTTCGCCCTTGAGCAGGCAGAAGAACTGCGATGCGGCGCGGTGCAGGTCAGGAATATCGAGCTTGCCGCCGTCCACTTCGATGCGCAGGAATGATTCGAATGCAGTCTGCGTGCGCCTGGGTCCCGCTTCCCAGAACAGCTGTGCGAGCTTGGGTGACTGTTTGCCGTTCGTGACGATCGTGCGATGCACCGCGAGGGCTTCCTCGCTGGTGATCAGGGCAAAGAATGCGCGTGCGATCGTCAGCAGCTGCTTGCGCAGCGGACCCTTGAGATCGGCGAGAAAGATTTCCGGCGGCATCTGCTCCTGGCAGACGCATTCGACGGCGGCGCCGAACAGGCGTTCCTTGTCTTGATAGTGGCTGTACACGGTGAGCTTGGACACGCCGGCCGCAGCGGCGATCGCATCCATGCTCGTGCCTTCGAACCCTTGGGTGGTGAACAGGCGTTTGGCGGCCTGCAAAATGGCGGCGCGCTTTTCCAGGTCCTTCGGACGACCGGGACCGGCGGGCTTGTTGGCGATGATGGCGACAGACATAGGCGATGTGACTAAAGTAATACTGGACAGTCCAGTTTAGTATTGATACTATACCACACGGTTCATTAATCGCCTACAACACATTCAAGGATTGTAGCCATGTTGCAGCCTGTCCGCTTGACGCAGATCACGCCATTCGCTCTCATTTTCATCGCCGCGTTCAGCCAAGTCGGCTGCAGCAGCCACGCCACTACTCCGGAAACGCCGCGCAGCGCACTCGTAGCACATCCCCAGGGCGCCGACAGCGCCCGCGCCGAGGTCTATTCCGGCGATGTGCATGCGCGCTACGAAAGCAGCTTGGGTTTCCGCGTCAATGGCAAGATCAAGGCGCGTCTCGTCGACACCGGCGCGCACGTCGCTGCCGGCCAGGCGATTGCCGAGCTCGATCCACTCGACCTGAAACTGCAGGTCGCCAGCGCACAGGCGAACCTGAATTCTGCGCGTGCGAACCGCGACATGGCGCAGTCGGAATATGACCGCTTCCAGGCCCTGCTCGACAAGCACTACATCAGCCGCACCCAGTTCGATACGCAGCAGAACAACCTGAAAGCGGCACAGGCACAGGTCGCGCAGGCACAGGCAGCCGCGGCCGTGGCGCAGAACCAGGCCGAGTACACCACATTGCGCGCCGATCACGCCGGCATCATCACGGCGATGACCGGCGAAACCGGTCAGGTGGTCGCCTCGGGCCAGCCGATCGCCACGCTCGCGCGTGACGGTGAAATCGAAGTCGAGATCGTCGTGCCGGAAAACCGCATCGGCAGCTACAAACCCGGTCAGCCAGCGGCGATAGAAGCCTGGGCCGATGCCGGCAAGCAGATGCAGGGCCGACTGCGCGAGATCAGCCCCGAAGCCGACCGCATCACGCGCACGTACCGCGTGCGGGTGAGCCTGGATGCGGGCGATTCCGCACCGCGGCTCGGCCAGACCGCGCGCGTGGTGTTCGTCGACGCGAGCGGCGCCCAGCAGAACGTCGTGCCGCTGTCGGCGCTCTATGAGCAGGCCGGCAAGCCGGCCGTCTGGATCGTCAATGCGAAGACGCACCAGGTGCATCTGGCGCCGGTGCAAGTCGCCGCTTACCGCGAACAGGGCGTGCTGCTCGCCACCGGCGTCGATGCGCAGCAATGGATCGTCACCGCCGGTGTGCACAAGCTGCGCGACGGCGAGCCGATTACGCCGGTCGACGCCCAGAACCGTCCCGTCACCTTGTAAACCACATCCCGTTTTGCCTCGCGCGCCGCTGGCTGCTTGCCTCCCCCGAGCTGCCGGCGCGCGCTGAGGCACCCTATCGCCGAGAACCCGCCATGACGCGCTTCAACCTTTCCGAATGGGCCCTGCGCAACCAGCCGCTGCTGCGCTATTTCATCGTCGTGCTGGCTCTGATCGGCGTGTGGTCGTACATGGGCCTCGGTCAGTCCGAAGACCCGCCGTTCACGTTCAAAGTGATGGTGGTGCAAACGCGCTGGCCGGGCGCCACGGCAGCCGAGATCACCGAGCAGGTCACTGAGAAAGTCGAGAAGAAGCTGCAGGAAATCCCGGAGCTGGATTACCTGCGCAGCTACTCGCGGCCCGGCGAATCGCAGGTGTTCGTCGCGATCAAGGATTCGATTCCTGCCACGCGTGTGCCCGACGTGTTCTATCAGGTGCGCAAAAAGGTCGGCGACATCCGCTACACACTGCCGCCCGGCATCCAGGGTCCGTTCTTCAACGACGAATTCGGCGACACCTTCGGCAACATCTACGCGCTGACCGGCGACGGCTATACCGACGCCCAGCTGCGCGACTATGCCGAGCGCATCAAGCTCGAACTGCTACGCGTGCCGGATGTGGCGAAAGTCGACCTCATCGGCCTGCAGGACGAAAAAATCTACATCGAGGTGTCGAATGCGAAACTCGCCACGCTCGGCGTCAGCTTCGACCAGGTCCAGCGTGTGCTCGAAGCGCAGAATGCGATCACGCCTTCCGGCAGCTTCGAAACCGACAGTGACCGCATTTATTTGCGCCCGAGCGGGGCGTTCGATTCCGTCGAGGCCATCCGCGACATTTCGATTCGCGCCAACGAGCGCCTGTTCCGGCTCGGTGACGTCGCCACGGTACGCCGCGGCTATGTGGACCCGCCGCAGCCGCGCCTGCGTTATAACGGCAAGAACGCGCTCGGACTCGCCGTTTCGATGCGCGCCGGCGGCGACATCATCGACCTCGGCAAGCATCTCGACGAAGCCGCCGCGCGGCTGACGAAAACGCTGCCCGTCGGCCTGGATTTCGACCGCGTCGCCGATCAGCCACGCGCCGTGGCGCGCTCGGTCGGCGAGTTTGTCGACACCTTGGCGATTGCGGTCGGCATCGTTCTGCTGGTCAGCTTTTTCTCGCTCGGCTTCCGCCCGGGCCTGGTCGTCGCCCTGTCGATTCCGCTGGTGCTGGCGATGACCTTCGCGGCCATGAAGTATTTCGGCATCGACCTGCACAAGATTTCGCTCGGCGCGCTCGTGCTTGCGCTCGGCCTGCTCGTCGACGACGCGATCATTGCGGTGGAGATGATGGCGATCAAGATGGAACAGGGCTTCGATCGCGTGAAAGCCGCGGCGTTCGCCTACACGTCCACGGCGTTTCCGATGCTGACCGGCACCCTGATCACCGCGGCCGGCTTTCTGCCGATCGCCACAGCGAAATCCGGTACCGGCGAGTACACGCGCTCGATCTTCCAGGTGGTGACGATCGCGCTGCTGATCTCATGGTTCGCCGCGGTCGTATTGATCCCGTATCTGGGCTACAAATTGTTGCCCGAGCACGGCGCAGCACCGAGCCGCTTCGAAAGCCTGCTGCGGCGGTGGCGCAAACGCGCGCTCGCGCGCATGCCCGCGGCGCTGCGCGGCGAGTATCGCCGTCTCGACAGCGGGCAAGCGCATGACCCGTACGCCACGCCGTTTTATCAGCGCTTCCGCGCGCTCGTGGAATGGTGTGTGGCGCGCCGCAAGACCGTGATCGCCGCGACCGTCGCCGCGTTCGTGCTGGCCATCGTCGGTTTTGGTTTCGTGCAGCAGCAATTCTTTCCGGATTCGACACGCCCGGAACTGCTCATCGATCTGAAGCTCACGGAAGGCTCGTCGCTGGCGGCGACGGAAACCGAAGTGAAGAAACTCGAAGCCTGGCTGGCCAAACGTGGCGAACTTGAAAACTACGTGAGCTACGTCGGCTCCGGCGCGCCGCGTTTCTATCTGCCGCTCGACCAGCAGTTGCCGCAGGCGAGCTTCGCCGAATTCGTCTTGCTGACCAAGGATTTGAAACAGCGCGAGCAGCTGCGTAACGACCTGATCGCACTGTTCGAACACGATTTCAGCAGCCTGCGCGCACGCGTGCTGCGCCTGGAAAACGGTCCGCCGGTCGGCTATCCCGTGCAATTCCGCATTTCCGGCGCCGACATCGCCACTGTGCGCGAACTTGCGCGCAAGGCCGCCGATATCGTGCGCAAAAATTCCAATGTGCACAACGTCAACCTCGACTGGGAAGAGCCGAGCAAGGTCGTGCGCCTGTCGATCGACCAGGAGCGCGCGCGCGTGCTCGGCGTGTCCTCGCAGGATCTCGCCAATTTCCTGCAAAGCTCGTTATCCGGAGTGCCGGTGACGTATTACCGCGAACGCGATCAGCTCATCGAGGTCTCGCTGCGCGGTCCGGCCGACGAGCGCGCGCGCCTGTCGCTGCTGGAAAGTTTGGCCGTGCCGACGCCGTCCGGCCAAAGTGTGCCACTGAGCCAGATTGCGACCGTGCAGTACGGCTTCGAGGAAGGCATCATTTGGCGGCGCAATCGCCTGCCGACCGTGACCGTGCGCGGCGACATCTACGGCGGCGTCACGCCCGCGACGGTGACGGCGCAGATTTCCCCGCAACTCGATTCGCTGCGCGCCGCCCTACCGGCCGGTTATCTGCTGCAGGTCGGCGGTGCCATCGAGGAAAGCGCGAAAGGCCAGGCGTCGGTGAATGCCGGCATGCCGCTGTTCCTGCTCGTCGTGTTCACGGTGCTGATGATCCAGCTGCGCAGCTTCTCGCGCGTGCTGCTCGTCGTGCTCACGGCGCCACTCGGGCTGATCGGCGTGACGCTGTTCCTGCTCGTGTTCAACGTGCCGTTCGGCTTCGTCGCCATGCTCGGCACGATCGCGCTGTTCGGCATGATCATGCGCAACTCGGTAATCCTCGTCGACCAGATCGAACAGGACATCGCAGCCGGCCATGCACCGTGGGATGCGATCGTGGATGCAACCGTTCGGCGCTTTCGCCCCATCGTATTGACGGCGCTTGCGGCGATTCTGGCAATGATTCCGCTGACGCGCAGCGCGTTCTTTGGACCGATGGCGGTGGCGATCATGGGTGGATTGTTTGTGGCGACGGCGTTGACGCTGCTGTTCCTGCCGGCGTTGTATGCGGCGTGGTTCCGCATACGGCGGCCGCAGCCGGCTGCAAGTGCCGACACCGGTGAACTTTTGCTCGGTGCCGCGGTGCAGGCCTGAACGATGCGCGCGGAAGGCCAAAGGTTTGAATGACTTCCGGCACTACGAACCGCGCCCATTCCCGGCGATCTTACGATTGCCGGGAAGGGCGCAAACCCCTATGCTTCTTGGTCTTTTTCCCCGGCAGGTATGCCCATGCTGAACATTGAACTTGCCCGCCACAACATGATCGAGCAGCAGGTGCGTCCCTGGGACGTGCTCGACAGCCGCGTGCTCAACGTCCTGAGCGCCGTACCGCGCGAAAACTTCGTGCCGGCGGCGCAGCGCAACCTGGCGTTTGCCGATCTATGCCTGCCGCTCGGTCGCGGCGAAGTCATGATGAAACCGGTGGTCGAAGGGCGCATGCTGCAGGCGGTATCCCCGCTGCCTGGCGAAAGCGTGCTCGAGATCGGTACGGGTTCGGGCTTCGTCACCGCCTGTCTCGCCAAACTCGCCGGCGAAGTGCGCAGCGTCGAACAGCACGCCGATTTTGCCGACGCCGCACGCACGCATCTGGCGGCGGCAAGAATTGCGAATGCGCAGGTGGAAACAGCGGACGCCGTGAACGCGTTCGACCCGGCGCAGATGTTCGACGTGATTGTTGTCACTGGCGCCGTGCACGCGCTGCCGCAACACTGGCGCGACTGGCTCAAACCCGGCGGCCGCCTGTTCGCGGTGATCGGTGACTCGCCGGCGCAGCGCGCCATGCTGTATACGCGCGGCGGCGACGGCTGGAGCGAGCAGGCCCTGTTCGAAACCGACCTGCCTTACCTGCATCACGCGGAACCGCCGCAGCGGTTCGTGCTGTAAACCGGAATCCACTTTCAAGGAAAATGTAAAAATGTATACAAATCTGCGTTTGACTGCCCTTGCCGCGGCGCTCGCCTGTGCGGCGTCGCCCGCCGGCGCGGAAGATTTGATGCAGATCTACGACCAGGCCCGCCAGGCCGATCCGACGTTCGCGATCGCCGACTCCAGCCGCCTCGTCGCCGACGGCGGCGCCGACGCCGCGCGCTCTGCGCTGTTGCCGCAGATCAGCGCCAGCCTGGAATATCTGCACAGCGACAGCACCACGCGCAGCATTGCCCCGGAACAGGATGCCGCCGGTAATTTCGTGCTGCTGCCGGACATACGCGACAACAAGAACCGCGAGCGCCAGGCACAAGGCCAGGTTTCGCAGTCACTGTTCAACTGGGCGAACGTCGAGCGCTGGCGCTCGGCGCGTGCCTCGCTCGAAAGCGCCGGCAGCGATTACGACGCTGCCGCGCAGGATCTGATCGTGCGCACCGCAACGGCGTATTTCGCCGTGCTCACGGCCGAGGATCAGCTAGCGTTCGCGCAGGCCAACGAGAAAGCGCTGGCGCGCCAGCTCGATCAGGCCGAACAGCGTTATCAGGTCGGCCTGTCGGCGATCACCGACGTGCACGAAGCGCGCGCCAACCACGACACGGCCCGCGCGCAGGTCATCACCGCCCAGAACAATGTCGACAATCTGCGCGAAGCGATCAGCCAGATCACCGGCAAGAGCTTCGGCGAGCTGAAAAAATTGCGCGAGCAGTTGCCGCTGGAAAAGCCCGAACCCGCGGAGCTGGAATCCTGGGTTGATACTGCGCTCAAGCAGAGTCCGCTGATCGCCTCGAAAGCGCACTCGCTCGATGCAGCGCGGCTCAACGTCGACGCGCAGCGTGCCGGCCATTACCCGACCTTGTCGGCTTCGCTCGTGCGCACCGACACGCCGGCCTGGGCGAACACGTCCGGTAATTCGTTCGGCGACGCGTTCGGGCCGTTGCATGGCAACAGCCTGAGCGGCAACACCACCATCGGCGTTACGCTGAATGTGCCGATCTTCAGCGGCGGTCTCGTGCACGCGCAGGTGCGCCAGGCGATCGGTCAGCGCGAGATCGCGCAGGACCAGGAAGAGCTCACGCGCCGCAGCGTCGTCGCCGGCACACGCAACGCGTATCGCGCGGTAATCGCCGGCATCAGCGAAGTGGAAGCGACCAAGCAGGCCGTCGTCTCCGCGCAGAGCGCGCTCGATGCGACACAAGCCGGCTTCGAAGTCGGCACGCGCACGATCGTCGACGTGCTGCTGAGCCAGCAGCAGCTGTTCCAGGCACAAAGCCAGTATTCGCAAGCCCGCCACCAGTTCGTGCTCAGCGGCCTGCAGCTGAAGCAGGCGGCCGGCGTGGTTGCCGGGAAGGATCTGGAAGGCGTCAACGCACTGCTGGAATGACAGGTCGGATCTAAGAGGGACGGAAAGAGCGCACTGCTTCTACGTCCCGTGTACCTCATCTCTCGACCCGCGCTGGCCCAGCACTTTTTCGACCACTTCGACGGTGCGCAGAACGCCGCCCTGCTCGCGTTCGAATGCAGCGCGCGCTGCGCTGCCGACGCGCTGACGCAAGGCGGGGTCGGCGAGCAGCTTGATCACGGCCGCGCTGAGCAGGTCGGCGCTGGTGATGCGCAGTGCCGCGTCGGCTTCGATCAGATTCGCGGTGATCTCGACGAAGTTGAACGTCTGCGGGCCGACCACCACCGGCACACCGAGCGCAGCCGGCTCGAGCACGTTGTGCCCGCCGATCGGCACGAGGCTGCCGCCAACGAAGGCGACATCCGCGGTCGCATAGAAACGCAACAGTTCGCCCATCGCATCGATGACGAAACATTGCGTCTCCGGCGCGGCGTTCGCATCCTCGCTGCGCGTGCGCGTGGAAAAGCCGAAACTGCGGCATTCCTGCGCGACCGGCTTGAAGCGCTCGGGATGGCGCGGCACCATGATCAGCAGCGCGTCGGGAAAGCGCCGCAGCACCGCCGCATGCGCGTTCAGCACGGGCATCTCTTCGCCTTCATGCGTGCTCGCCGCAATCCACACCGGCCGCTGCGGACCCCATCCCGCGCGCATGGCCTGCGCCTCGGATTTCAACTCGGCCGGCACGCTCATGTCGTACTTCAGATTGCCGAACACACCCAGACGCTCGGGCTCGGCGCCGAGATCGCGCAGGCGTCCGGCATCGGTGTTCGATTGCGCCGCAACGTAGCGCGCGCTCGCGAGTGCACTCTGCGCGAGCGGCCGTACCGGCCCGTAGCCGCGAAAACTTTTTTCCGATAGCCGCGCATTCGCCACGATCAGTGGAATTTCGCGCGCCTTGCATTCGAAAAACAGGTTCGGCCAGATTTCCGTTTCCATCACCACCGCGAGGCGCGGGCGTACGCGGTCGAGGAAACGCCGGATCGACGCCGGCAGGTCGTACGGCAGATAGACGTTGAATACGCGCTCGCCATAGACGCGGCGCACGCGTTCGGAGCCGGTCGGCGTTACCGTGGTGATCACGAACGGCGTGTTCTGGTAGCGCTGCATCAGCGCGTCGATCAGCGGCATCGCCGCGTTGACCTCGCCGAGCGAGACCGCGTGAATCCACACGCTGTCGCTGATTTTCGGATGCGGAAAGAATCCGAAGCGCTCGCGCCAGCGCGCGAAATATTCCGGGTAGCGCAGGCCACGCACTGCCAGCCGGTACAGGATGACCGGCGTCAGCAGATACATGGTCAGGGTATAGATGAAGCGGCGCAGGCGCATGACGCGATGGTAAACGATAGCCTCCTCGCTTCGCTCGGATCGTTGCTAAGCTCGGCCTTCCCGGCCTCGCTAAGCAACCCGCCCTCCGCATCCTGCTTCGGACGTTCGGTCTCGCGCGCGATGCGGTTACTCGCGACATCCATGTCGCTCGCCCTTCGGGCCAGCTTCGCTGTTCGCGCGCCGCTCCCGGCGCGCGCAGTCAACGCATCGCGCAAGCGCTCGTCCTCACCGACTACAATCCGCCGATGCATCTGCTCGCGCCGCGCTACTGGCTCTCATGGATCGGACTCGGCGTCGTTCGCCTGGTCGGTGCCCTTCCGTTTGCTATGCAACGCGCGCTGGGCCGCGCGCTCGGCGTACTGACCGCGCGCCTGCCCGGCGAGCGCCGGTGCGTGGCGGCGTGCAATATCGAATTGTGTTTCCCGGAGTTGAACCCGGCTCAACGCGCGCTATTGCTGCGTGCCGCGCTGCGCGATCTCGGCATGCTGCTCGTCGAATTCGCGCTGGCATGGTTCGGCTCCGCACGAGCGCTCGCGCGCGTGCCGTGCGCGATCGAAGGTCTGGAGCACCTCGAACACTGCCGCGCGCAAGACCGCGGCGTGCTGCTCGTCGGCGCGCATTTCTCGCATCTGGAATTGTGCGCGCGGCTGGTCTCGCAACGCATCCGTATCGCCGGCGTGTACCGGGTGATGGATGATCCCGTGTTCGAGCGCGCGGTGTTGCGTGCGCGCCTGAGTTATGCCGACGCGATGTGGCCCAAGGAAGACCTGCGCCGCATCGTCAAATACCTCAAGGCCGGGGGCACCGTATGGTATGCGCCGGATCAGGACATGCGCGGCAAGGACAGCGTGTTCGTGCCGTTCTTTGGCGTGCCGGCGGCGACGATCACGGCGACGCATCACCTGGCGCGCCTTTCCGGCGCCGCCGTGATTCCGTTCTTCCATCGCCGCAACGCCGATGGCCGCGGCTACACGATCCGTCTGCAAGCGCCACTGGATAACTTCCCGAGCGGCGACGTCAGCGCTGATACCGCACGCGTCAATGCCTGCGTCGAACAAATGGTGCGCGAGGCGCCGGCGCAATACTTGTGGATCCACAAGCGCTTCAAGTCACGGCCGGAGAACGAAGCGCCCCTGTATTGAAGCGCCCGGTGGTTGCTAAGCTCGGCCATCCGTGCCTCGCTAAGCAACCCCGCCCTGCGCGTCCGTGCTCCGGGCGTTCGACCTCGCAAGCACTCGGCCTCATCCACAAGCGCTTCAAGTCACGTCCGCAAGGCGCGCCGCCGCTGTATTGACTGTGCGCTTCGGTCGCTATACTGCGTTATTCGTCGTATGGGGAGACGGCGGCCATGACATTCCTGTTCGCGTTGATCGGCGCTCTGCTTGGTGCCTGGTTCTGTGTCGACGTATTCGAGGAACCTACCGGCTGGACCGGCGCACTATTCGGCTTGGGCATAGGCATGCTGCTCGGCCAGCTGCGCACGCTGCGCGGGCGCGTGGCGCTGCTCGAGCAGAAGTTGGCGACCCAGCTGCTGCCTGCCGCACCCGCTGTTGCAACCGCGCCAGTGCCGGCGCCGCTGGTACCGGCGGTCACCGTCGCGCCACCACCAACGTTGGCTCCGGAACCGCAAGGCATCGTCGAACCTGCACGCGTCATTGAACCTCCGCGCATCGCCGAACCAGCGCGCGCCGCGCCGGCGGCCGCTGCTGCTGCAGTAACCGCCAAGCCGCTTCCGCCAGGGCCGCCGGGTCTTGTCGAACAACTCGCTGCGCGCATCAAACGCTGGTTCACCGAAGGCAATGTGCCGGTGAAAGTCGGCGTCATCGTCTCGTTCTTCGGCGTCGGCGCGCTGCTCAAATACGCGGCCGATTCGGGCTGGCTGGTCGTGCCGATCGAATTGCGCCTGCTCGGCATCGCACTCGCCGCGCTCGCGGGGCTGGTGTTTGCCTGGCGCAAGCGCGAATCGCACCGCGCGTTCGCGTTGAGTCTGCAGGGCGGCGCAATCGGCGTGCTGATCCTGACCATCTTCGGCGCCTACCGGCTGTACGCGCTGTTGCCGTCCACGCTCGCGTTCGCACTGCTCGTCATCGTCGTCGCCGGCGCCGGGATGCTGGCCGTGCTGCAGGATGCGATGGCGCTGGCCGTGCTCGCGATCGCCGCCGGCTTTTTGGCGCCCATCCTGACCTCGGCAGGTGGCGAACATCACGTTGCGCTGTTCACCTATTACGCGATTTTGAACGCCGCTATTTTCGCGATCGCCTGGATCAAGCCGTGGCGTGCGCTGAACCTGCTCGGTTTCGCGTTTACGTTCGCGATCGGCACCGCCTGGGGCGTGCAGCAGTACCACAGCGAATTGTTCGCTACGACCGAACCGTTCCTGCTGCTGTTCTTCTCATTCTATTTACTGATTCCGCTGGCCTACGCGCTGCGTCAGGCACCGGACGCACGCGACTTGATCGACGCCACGCTGGTGTTCGGCACGCCGCTGCTCGCTCTGCCGCTGCAGGCCGCGCTGCTGCAAGGCGAACGCTTACCGATGGCATGGAGCGCGCTCGTCGCCGCCGCGATCTACATCCCGCTCGCATGGCTGGAATTGCGCCGGCTGCGCTTGCAACTGCTCGGCGAGTCGCACGCCTTGCTCGCGCTCGGCTTCGCGACGTTGGCAATACCGCTGGCATTTTCGGCGCGTTCCACCGCGTGCCTGTGGGCGGTCGAAGGTGCCGCGGTACTCTGGGTGGGCTTGCGTCAACAGCGTCGTCTGCCGCGCTGGATCGGCTACGCGCTGCAGGCGTTCGCCGGCCTGGCGATGTTGTACGGCATCGGCAACGAACAGATCCGCCACATCGTCGCCGATGCCCCGGTGCTTAACGGCGATTTTTTCGGCGCCGTGCTGATCGCGCTCGCCGGCGTGGTCAGCGCGTATCTGCTCAGTCGCCGCAACGCCCGCGCGCCGCTCGCCATGCTGCTGTTCGTCTGGGGCTGGTTCTGGTGGTTCGCGGCCGGCAGTCGCGATATCGAGCATTTTGCGCCGCGTGCGCTGCGTTCGGACTGGTCGCTCGCGCTGTTCGCGCTTACCGGCGTGCTCGGCGCCGAAGGGTTCCGCCGCCTCAACTGGCGCGAAGCGGCGTGGCCGGCACTGGCGTCATTCGTGCTCGCACCGCTGTTCGTCGTCGCCACCGCGGTCGACAATCACGGTGCGCTTGAAGACTGGGGCGCGGCGGCTTGGGGCTTCTGGCTGCTCGCCTCGCTGCGCGCGCTGGCGAATCTTGCGGCCGGCGCACAACGTTTTTTCCACATTGCACACTTTGTGTTCTTGTGGACCATCGCGCTCGTGCTCGGCACCGAATTCGGCCACCTCGCTGATGAGCATCTGCAACTCGGTCATGTCTGGACAGCGCTTGCAGGGCTTGCGCCGTTCGCGGCGCTGTTCTGGCTTACGCTCGTGCGCGCCGGCGCCGTACGTTGGCCCGATGAACTCGCAGCCGAACGCACGCGCAAGGCGACGCTGGCCGCTATCACGGCCATTCTCGGCCTGGCCTGGGTTGCCGGATTGTTCATCGAAGGCGATCCGCAGCCAGTGAGGTACTTGCCGGTGTTCAATCCGCTGGAACTGGCGCAGCTCGGATTCCTCGCGCTGCTGCTCGCCTGGTACCAGCGCGCGGCGGCCGAAGGCAGCACGATCCTTACCGCTGAAGTTCGTGCGCGTGTGCTGGCCGGCGCCGGCGTGCTGTGGCTGACCGCTGTGACTCTGCGCGCCGCGCATTTTGTGGGCGGTGTACCGTGGAGCGAAGCGTTGTGGCACTCGGCGCTCGCCCAGGCCGCGCTGTCGATCGTGTGGACGATTGCCGGCATCGTCGCGATGCTGCTCGGCAAGCAGCGCGGTTCGCGTGCCGTATGGCTCGGCGGTGCGGCATTGATGGGCGTCGTGATTGGCAAGTTGCTGCTCATCGACCGCGTGCATCTGCATGACCTCGCCGCGATCGTCGGCGTCCTCGTCGTCGGCGTGCTGCTCGTCGCCGTCGGTTACTTCGCGCCAGCGCCGCCGCGCACCGCGGAACAAACCCCATGAAGCTTCGTCTGCTCGCGATCTGCATACTTGTTTCCAGCAGCAGCGCGTTCGCCGCGACTGCCGACAATTACGCCTACTCCTGGCCGCTGCAGACCAGCGGCGACAGCGCGGCTTGGCAGGTTGAACTCAACGCAGAAGTCTACGCGGCCGTACGCGATGCGAACCTGCGCGACATCGAGATCGTCAATGCCGCCGGCGAAGCGGTGCCGATGGCGCCGCGCGCGGCGCAACAGATGAGCGTGGGCACACGTAGCGAAATCGAGCTGCCACTGTTCGTGGTGCCGGCGCCGGCTGCCGCGCCTGGAAATGATTCCCTGCAAATTCACATCGAGCGCGATGCGCAAGGCCATCTGCGTCGTCTCGACACCAGCGAAAGCACCGGCGGCACTGCTGCGGCATCCGACGATCTGATCCTCGATGCCAGCGCGCTCAAACTGCCGATCGACAGCTTGTGGCTGAACTGGGACGAAAGCGGTGCTGCTACGACTGCACAATACCGCGTCAGCGGCAGCGACGACCTGCAGCAATGGCGTGTGCTCAACGCGAGCGCGAGCGTGCTCGCCATGCAGCAGAACGGCAACAGCCTGAGCCGGCGGCAGATCACGCTCAATGCTGGCGGCGCCAAATACCTGCGCCTCGAACGGCTCGATCGCGGCGTGCCGCTCACGAATTTGCACGTACGTGCGCGTACGCAGGCGCCGTCGGGCCTGATCGAGTCGGCACGCGTATGGGTCGATGCACAACCGCAGTCGGCGATCGACACCCAAGCGGGCTTGAGTTTCGACTATCGCCTGCCCGCGCCACTCGCCGTGGACGCGCTGAAACTCGAGCTGGCGACCGACAATTCGCTCGCGCGCGTACAGGTGCGCAGTCGTGAGCGGGCGGGCGCAGACGCGAACGCGTGGCGCACGCGCGCGGAGTTCACGGCGTTCCGACTGCGCCAAGATGACGGCGCGGTCAGCAACGATGAGATTACGCTGCCGGCGAGCGGCCGGACACAGGAGTGGCGCGTCGAACCAGCTACCGCGCTCGATCGCGCGCCGACCCTGCGCGTCGCCTATCGGCCGGATCGTTTCGTCTTCCTGGCCCAGGGCAGTGCGCCCTATCGACTCGTCGCGGGCAGCGTCCGGGCGCGGCGCGGCGATTACCCGGTCGACGCGGCACTTGCGCAACTGCGCGCGAAACTGACACCGGACTGGCAGCCGCCCTTGGCGGCGCTGGGTGCGCGCGCCACGTTGCAAGGCGACAAGGCCTTGGTTACGGCGCCGCCGCCACGCGACTGGAAAGCCTGGATTCTGTGGGCGGTACTGATTGGTGCCGCGGCGTTGATCGGCGGCTTGGCATTGAGCTTGTTGAAAGGCTCGAAGCGCGAGACCTAGGCAGACCCGTCATCGCGATTCGGGCTCACCACTCGTGTCCGCGCTTCGTACACTTTTGCATATTTCAAAAACACATAAAATGCGCCGCTCGCCGCGCTGATGAAGCCGGCCCAGCCGTTGAGAAAATAGCGCTTGAGAAAGTATTGGCGCAGAAAGAACGCGGGCGGATACAGCAGCATGCGCGCACCGAGGAAGCGCTGGCGGCGGCGCAGCTTGTCGGCGACGAGGCCGCTGGAATACGCGTTGATCTTCGCGACCTTGGTGCGGATATCCGGCTCGCCATAGTGCAGCAGCACGGCGCCGCGCAATGTGCGCACCGTGCCGTCGACTTCCGGCGCGGCATGCACAGGCACCGCGTTCATGCGCCCATGGCGGCGGTCGAACAGGCGCAGGTGCGCGTTGGTCCAGCTCCAGCGATGCTGGAACGTCCAGAACATCTGCTCGCGGCGCGGCAGGCGGAACCCGGCAACCTGCGGAGATTCCAGCGCGCGCTCGATCAGTGGCTGCGCAACGGCCGTGAGCGCCTCGTCCGCATCGAGCAGCAGCACCCAAGCGTGTTGCGCCTTGTCGACCGCGGATTGCTTCTGGGCGCTGTAGTCCTTGAACGGCTCGACGAAAACGCGTGCTTTATACTTTGTCGCAATTTCCACCGTGGCATCGCTGCTGCCCGAATCGAGCACGACGAGATCGTCAGCGAAGGCAATGCTGGCAAGGCAGCGCTCCAATGTCGCCGCGTTGTTGAACGTGGTGACGACGGCGGATAGCGGTTCACGCATCGGCGTGCTCCGCATGCAGCGCGGCGCAATACAACGCGAGCAGCCACCAGAACAGCAGGCCCCACCACGCCGAATAGAACGCGAGGTGTGTGTTCAGTGGAAACGTCATCGCAGCGAGCGCAAGCGCCGGCGCCAGCGCACGTTCGCGCGCGGCCGTGTCGGCGCGACGCCATGCACGCACGGCAACCCACGCACCAACGAACCACAATGCGAGTCCCACTGCACCGGTTTCGCTGAGGATTTCGAGCACGATCTGATGTGCATGGGCGGCGCCCTCGTCGGTTTTGGCATCGACGAACGTGTCGCCCGCATGCGCGTAGTGCGGATAGGCGTAGCGGAAATCGCGCACACCGACGCCAACCAGCGGATGCGCCTGAATCATGCGCGCGGCCGTGCCCCAGATGCGCAGGCGCCCGGCGGCTGCCGTATCGAGCGCGCTTTCCGATCCTTGCAGTGCGAGCAGGCTGCGATCGACACGGGCGTCGAACGCCGCCGAGCCGTGCCAGGCCGCGACAACGGCAAGCACCGCGATGCAACTTGCTGCCGCCGCCCACGCGAGAAACCGCAGCGGCGCGCGGGTTTCGCGCCAGACGAATGCCAGCGCCACGAGTGCATACATCAGCCAGGCCGCGCGCGAGCCGGCGAGCAGGATTGGCATGAGCTGGAACACGAATGCCAGGGCCAGTCCGCACCAGCCCCAGCGCGTGCGCGCGGCGGCGAACACGAATGGCGACAGCACGGCCAGCACCGGGCCGAGCTTGAGATTTTCCGCACCGAATATGCCGGACAGCCGTTCCGCCTGCATCGGCCCGGCCAGACTGTAGCCGGTGAGGATCTGCACCCAGGCGTCGAGCAACCAGAGCACGATCAGCGCCGCGGCGCCGGCAATGAATCTCGGCCACCGCGCCGCATCGCGCAGCGTCAAGGTCGCCAACAGCGCAAATGGGAAAAAGCGCAAGAGCACGCCGACCGTGCTCCATGATTTTTCCGCAGCGACCGCAGCGGGCGCAGAGAGCAGCGCCGCCAGCCAGTAGCAGGCGAACAGCGTTGCGGCGAGACGCACACCGGCGTCGGCGCGCAGCTGCGCGCGCGCGCGCCACGCGAGTACGAGTCCCGCGATGGCGCCGATCGCCAACGACACTTCGGCACTGCGCCCGAGCGGCAGCAATACCAGCACGCTGAGCAGGAGCAGCGCCGGCCACATCGGTTCAACCCGCGAGTTGAGCGTAGAGCGCAAGGGTCGCAGCTTGCATGTCGGCGAGACGAAAGCTTTTCAGCGGCGTGATCGGCGGCGCGACGCGCAACAGCTCGGCCGCGCGCTCGATCAGACGCGTGATATCGCCCGGCGGCACGCGGCCTTCCGGATACAACTCGGCGAGCAGTTCGCCGACGCCGCCGTGCGCATAGCCGCATACGGGCCGACACAGCGCGATCGCTTCGAGCACGGTGCGGCCGAATGCTTCTGGCTTGTTCGACAACTGCAGCACGAGATTGGATATCGCGTAGATCTCGCGCACGTCGCTGCGCGTCGAGGTGATCACGACGCGTTGCGCAATGCCGCGCTCCTGGGCAAGCGCTTCCAGTTCGGCGATATAGTTTTCCCGGCCCGCTTCGCGCGCGCCGACCAGCAGCAAACGGCAGTCGAACCCGCGCGTGATCAGGCCGGCGAGGAGTTCGATCGCATCTGCGTGACCTTTCAGGCGCGTGCCGCGGCCCGGCAGCGTCAGCAGCATGCCGCCTTGCAACTGCGGAAATTCGCGGAAGAAATCCGCGCGCCAGGCATCCTCCGGCAGATAGCCGAACGGAAATTCGCGCGTGTCGATGCCGCGCGGAATCACGGTGAGCCGACCCGGGCGGATGCGCGGATAATGCTTGAGGATGTAGTCGCGCACGGCGTTGGATACGCAGATCACGCGCTCGCCGCGCGTCATGATCGCGCTGTACGAGCCGGGTGAATTCAACCCATGCACGGTCGTGACGAAATGCGCTCCGCGCAGTCCGCGTAGCGCCGCCCAGCCGAGCCACGCCGGCAGGCGCGAGCGGGCATGCACGATGTCGGGCTTGAGCGTGCGAAACAGCTGGCGCAGGGCGAACACGTGCCGCAACGTGCCGATGCTTTTGTGGCCGATGTCGAGTTCGATGTGTTCGCTGCCTTGCGTGGCAAGCTCATCGAGCAGGCGGCCGCCGGCACTGATCACGATCGAACGATGGCCGGCTGCGGTCAGCGCGCCGCCGATTTCGAGCGTGGCGCGCTCCACGCCGCCGGCGTGCAACGCCGGAACGAGCTGGATCACCGTGAGCGGCCGTCCTGCCACGTGCGTCGCCGCGCTCAGCCGGTCAAGGTGTAGACGGCCCCGCAGTACGGACACTTCGCGCTGCCGGTGGCCTCGACCGCCAGGTACACCTTGGGATGCGAATTCCACAAGCTCATGCCCGGCATGGGACAAGACAACGGCAGCTCCGCGCGGCTGACGTCGTATTGATTCTGCGCGTTCGCCTGAACCAGGCGCACGGCAGCACGCTGCGGGGTGTTGAGAGCGGAATCGGACATCGAGAGGCCTTAACGAGTTGGCTGCGTCAGCCGAACGGTTAAGTCTAGCAAGTTGTGCGCCGAACCGCGCGCAACTTGCATACGCGTGCCGAGCCGTCCATGGCGCGTCGCATGATCGGCATCCGCACTTCATCCGCAATTGCTGGGCGCGCCGCCATCAGGTATGGCGTAAGCGCGGCAGCTTCGACTTCCGCTGCGAACCCGGTAAGATGCGCCGGGCTATCCTTGAAGGGGTCACATCGTGGAATTCGATTTCAACAAGCTCATTGCGCGCGCCAAGAACATCCTGCTGACGCCGAAGACCGAGTGGCCGGTGATCGCCGCCGAACCGGAAACCGTGCAGGGTCTGTACACCAAGTACATCATCTGGCTGGCCGCGATTCCGGCCATATTCGGCTTCATCAAGAACAGCATCTTCGGTCACAGCTTCTTTGGTGTCACCGTGCACACGCCGATCGGCGCGGGCCTCGTCGGCATGATCGTCTATTACGTGCTCGCGCTGGCGATGGTATTCGTGATGGCGCTGATCATCGATGCGCTGGCCGGCACGTTCGGCGCGCAGAAAAACCAGGTGCAGGCGCTGAAAACCGTGGCCTACGCCTATACGGCGAGCTGGATCGCCGGCGCCGGCGTGATTCTTGGGCTGGCGCTTGGTGGTCTGCTCATGCTGGCCGGCGGCATCTACGCGATCTACCTGCTTTATCTCGGGCTGCCGAACACGATGAAGTGTCCGCCCGAGAAGGCCGGCGGCTATACCGCCGTGAGCATCATCTGCGCGATCGTGCTCGGCTGGATCATGATGCTTGTGGTCGCCAGCATCGTCGGCGTCGGCGCAATGAGTGGTGGGTTTTCGCCCGGCGGCAGCCTCCATCTCGGCAGTTCCAATAGCGACGTGACGATCGACACCGACAGCGCACTCGGCAAACTGGCTGCGATCGGCCAGAAAGCCGAACAGGCGAGCAAGAGGATGGAAGCCGCGCAGAAAGCCGGCGACGCCAACGCGCAAGCGCAAGCGGCTGGACAGATGGTGGGCACGCTACTCGGCGGCGGCGACAAGGTCGAAGCGCTCGCGCCGGACATGCTCAAGCCGTTCGTGCCGGAGACGCTGGCCGGACTCAAGCGCACCGAAGTTTCCGCCGAGCGCAATGGTGCGATGGGCATGCAGTTCTCGCAGGCCGAAGGGCATTATTCCGACGACGCCGGTCACAGCCTGCGCCTGGAAATCGGCGACATGGGCAGCGCGAAAGGGCTGACCGCGCTCGCCGGCTGGGCCGGCGTGGAGTCCTCGAAGGAAACCGATCACGGTTACGACAAGACGTACAAGCAGAATGGCCGCCTCACGCATGAGGAGTGGGACACGCAGAGCAAGTATGGCGAATACAGCATCGTGCTCGCCGACCGCTTCACCGTAAAAGTCACCGGCAACGTCGATAACGTCGATCAGCTCAAGGGCGCAGTCGGCAGCTTGAATCTGGGCGGTCTGGAAGCGCTGAAGAATCAGGGCGTGACGAAGCAATAACTTTCTACCGTTCGCGCTGAGCGTAGCCCGCGGAGCGAGCGAAGTCGAAGCGCCTCACCGGCCTTTCGACTCCGGCCCCATCCTTATTCGAGGACGGGGCCTACGCTCAAGGCGAACGGATTACGGTTTATTTCGCGAGGTTTGCCGACACGGTCAGGTGTATGTGCACCTCATCGCTCACCGCGGGGACGTAGCCGCTTACGCCCCATTCCGAGCGCTTGATCGTGGTGTCGGCATCGAAGCCGGCGGTCTGCGTCTGCATCATCTTGTTCTCGCCGATCTTGTTGACCTTTACGGCCAACGTCACCGGTTTGGTCACGCCGTGCACGGTGAGGTCACCCGTCACTTTCAGCGCATTCGCTCCGGTCTTTTCGACCTTAGTGCTTTTGAACATGATGTCCGGATTCTTCTCGGCGTCGAAGAATCTTGCCGATTTCAGGTCTGCATCGAGTTTCTCCACGCCGCTATGCAGGCCGCTGAGCGGCATGGTCACGGCGACGCTCGACTTGCTCCAGTCCTGCTGGTTCAGCTCGATGCTGCCCTTGATTGTTTCCAGCCGGCTGGTCGGATTCGAGAAGCCGAAATGGTCGTAGGTGAACGACACCTGGGTGTGGTTGTTGTCGATGTCGAATTTCTGCACCTGCGCCGACGCAGGCGCAGCAACGCCCGCCTTCTGGTCGGCGCTCGCCGGCACAGCGGCGAGCAGCAGGCAAGCAAGCAGTATACGTTTCAGCATGGTCGATCTCCTTTCGTGTTACTCGATGCGGCAGGCTTCGTCGAACGCATAGCGGTATTCGCGCGGCCTGATCGCGACCGGATTGCCGTAGCCGATATTGATCAGGAAATTGCTTTTGACCTGAGTACCGGCGAAGAACAGTTTGTCGACTGTGGCGTTATGGAAACCTGACATCGGCCCGCAGTCCAGACCCAGCGCGCGTGCGGCGATGATCAGGTACGCGCCTTGCAGACTCGCATTGCGGAAAGCGGTCGCGGCGATCACTTCGGGTTTGCCCTCGAACCAGCTCTTCGCCTCCGGCGATTCCTTGTACAGCCGCGGCAGCTGCTCATAGAACGCATGATCGCTGCCGACGATTGCCGTGGCCGGCGCCGCCATGGTCTGGGCCACATTGTCCTCACTCAGCGCGGTTTTCAGTTTTTCCTTCGCTGCAGGTGAGCGCACGAACACGATGCGCGCCGGTGAGGAGTTCGCGCTGGTGGGTCCAAGCTTGGCCAGATCGTAAATCTGCCGCAGTTGTTCGTCGCTGACCGGCTTGGCCAGCCAGGCCTCGGCCGAGCGCCGATAGGTTCGCGCTGAGCGGAAAATTTGGTCCAGCGCAGCATCGTCCAGCGGTGCGTGCATCGAGTCTACCTTTGTGATTCGCGCCGGCGCGCGGTTTGCGTCAGTATAACTGCCGCTCCGCACGCAGGTCGTGCTCATGCATGGAACGCTGTGATGCGGCAAAACTTACAATCGTCTCCGTCCGATCCGGCTGCGCGCGTGCAGGAATCCCTTTCCCAATCCACCGCCACTTGGGTGATCAGCGATGGCGCCGCCGGCAACGAACGTCAGGCGCTCGCGCTCGCGCAGGCGCTGCGTCTGTCGCCGGCGATCGCACAAATCGACCTGCGTGCGCCATGGCGCTGGTTCGCACCGCGGCTGCTCGCGGGCGCGCGCCTGGCGCTGCCGGGCGAGATCCGCGCGCACCTGAAACCGCCGTGGCCGCCGTTCGTCATCGGCTGCGGCCGCCATGCGGCGCTGCTCACGCGCTGGTTGCGCCGCGCCAGCGCGGGCAAGACGTTCGTTGTGCAGATCCTCGATCCGCGGATCGACCCCGCGCAATTCGATCTCGTCATCGCCCCGCGCCACGACGAACTCGCCGGCGCGAACGTGATCCAGACGCTCGGCGCGCTCAATGCGATCGACGAGGACTGGCTCGCGGCAGGTCTCGCGCGCTTTCCGAACGTTGCGCAACTGCCGCAGCCGCGCACGACGCTGCTGCTCGGCGGACCGCGGCGCGGGCTGGGCATGGACGCGGCATGGCTCGAGAACTTCCTCGCCCGCGTCAACGCGCTGCTCGCGCGCGACGGCGGCAGCCTGTTGATCGCAACTTCCCGGCGCACGCCGGCGGCCTGGCGCGCACGCGCGCGCGAAATGCTGCGCGCCGACTGCCGGCATATCTGGAGCGGGCCGGGCGATGGCGAAAATCCGTATCAGGGTTATCTCGCCGCCGCTGACCGCCTGATCGTCACGCCGGACTCGGTGAACATGCTGTCGGAAGCGTGCGCAACCGGCAAACCGGTATTCTCGCTGCTGGCAGCCGCCGCGCACGGGCGCATTCCGCGTTTGCACGCCGAACTCGCCGGCCAGGGCTGGCTGCACACGCTCGATGCACAAGTGGATTTGTCCACATTGCCGCAACTACCGCCGCTACGCGAACTGGCCGCCGTGGCGAGCAAAGTCCGCCATGTGCTCGAGGCGACGCGGCCGGAGATTGCCGTCGCTCTGGCGCCGGAGAGCCCCTAGGCGAACATCAGGCCCAAGGCTGCGCCGACGGCGAGCACGGCCTGCGTCTGCTGTTCCAGCTCCGCGTCACGTGGCACCAGGCGCGGGCGGGCATCGAGCGTACATGCCAGTGCACGCTGTAACAGCGCGGCATGCGCCTGCTGCAGATTTTGCGCTTGCGCCGGGTCGAGTATGCCGCTGGCGCCGGCGCGGGCTATCAGTTCCGCGCTGTTGCCGCTGGCGAGCAACTGCGGTTGCGTGTTCGCGTGCAACAGCACCAGCGTCTGCAGAATGAACTCGATGTCGAGCAGCGCGCCGGCGCCTTGCTTCAGATCGAGCATGGCTGCATTGGAGCGGTCGCGCTCGGCGCGCCAGCGTGCGCGCATCGCGCCGACTTCCCCGAGCACCAGCTTCGGCTCACGCGCTCGCGCGAGCAGATCCGCGCGCACGGCGCCGAAGCGCGCGATCGTGGCCGCGTCGCCGGCGATCGCTCGCGCCCGCACCAGCGCCTGCGTCTCCCAGATCCAGGCGCGTTCGCGCTGGTATTCGGCAAATGCGTCGAGACCGACGACGAGCAGACCCTTGCCGCCGTCCGGGCGCAGGCGCACATCGACCTCGTAAAGCTTGCCGGCGCGTGTCTGCGCGGTCAGCCAGTGCACGACGCGCTGCGCCAGGCGCGCAAAATAGCGCACGCCTTCGAGCGCTTGTGCGCCGTCGCTGTCGCGCTGCGCGATCGCGCTGTCGTAGACGAAGACCAGATCCAGGTCCGATGCGAAGCCCAGTTCCGCGCCGCCCAGACTGCCGTAGCCGATCACGGCGAGACCGGGCAGCCGGCCGTACTGGCGCGCGAGATCGCGTTCGGCCAGCGCCAGGGTTTGCGCGACGACGCTTTCCGCCGCAGCGCTCAGTGCGCGCGCGGCGATGACCGCATCCAGACCGTCGCGATACGCCAGGCCGACGCGGAATGCGGCGCTATTTCTCTCCTCCTGCAAAATCTCGATCACGGCTTCCGTATCGGCGTCCTCGATCTGCGCAATGCGGCGCTGCACTTCCCTGTCCAGCGAAGCGCGATCGGGCAGCGCCGCGTCGGAGGTCACCGCGAGCAGATCATCCAGCAGCAGCGGATGCGCGATGACGCGCTCGGCGAGCAGTGCGCTGTCGGCAAACAGGGCGACGAGGCGCTCGCGTGCCTGTGGTCGTTCTTCGAGCAGTGCGAGATAAGCCGGTCGCCGCAACACGGCGTGCAGCAAGCGCAGCAGGCGCTCGATGCAGGCATCCGGCGCCGCGCCCGCCGCGGCTGCGTCGAGCAGATGCGGCAGCAGGCGCTCGAAACGCGCCTGCGTCTGCGCGGACAAAGCGCGCGCGGCCGGACTGCTGCGCAGGGCGAGGAGTTGGCCATGCAGGTGCTCGGCATCGGCAAAGCCCAACTGCGCCAATTCCGCCGGCTGCGCTTCAGCGGAACTCAAGCGGCGCCAATACGTTGCCGCCGCACCCGTGCTTTCGCGTTTGACCGTCGTTGCCGGTGCGAGCAGCAGTGCGAATTCCTCGGACACGATCGAACGCACGCGCGCGAGCTCGGCAGCCAGCGCACTCCAATCCGGAAAGTTCAGCGCGGCGGCCAGACGCGCACGCGCGAGCGCTTCGTCGGGCACGTCGTGGGTCTGCTCGTCGCGCAGCATCTGCACGCGATTCTCGATGCGGCGCAGAAATCGATACGCCTCGCGCAGGCGTAGCGCGCTCGCGGCGGGCAGCGCGCCGAGCCGCTCACACGCGGTGAGCGCCGGCAGCAGTCCGCGTTCACGCAGGGAAGGCTCGCGGCCGCCGCGAATCAGCTGCAGCAACTGCACGACGAATTCAATCTCGCGGATGCCGCCCGGGCCGAGTTTGAGGTTGGCCGCCAGATCCTTGCGCACGACTTCGGCATCGATCAGGGTTTTCATTTCGCGCAGGCCGGCGAACGCGGTGTAGTCGAGATAACGGCGGTAGACGAACGGCCGCAGCGAATCGAGCAGGCGTTTGCCAGCGGCCATATCGCCGGCGACCGGTCGCGCCTTGATCCAGGCGTAACGTTCCCAGTCGCGGCCTTCGCGCTGGTAATACTGTTCCATCGCGGCGAACGACAGCGCGACGCGCCCGGCACTGCCGAACGGACGCAGACGCAGGTCGACCCGAAACACATAGCCGTCGGCGCTGATCTGTGCGAGCAGCTTGACCAGCAGCTGACCCAGACGCGCGAAGAACGTCTCATTCGCGAGCGCGCGTTCGCCGTCGGTGTGACCGTTCTCCGGATAGGCAAGGATCAGGTCGATATCCGAGGAGAAGTTCAACTCGCCGCCGCCCAGCTTGCCCATCGCAATGACGACGAGCCGTTGCACGACGCCGGCGTCGTTGCGCGGCAGGCCATGGCGCTGGGTCAGCGAATCTTCGCCAAAACCAAGCGCCGCCGCGAGACAACTTTCCGCCAGCGCGCTGGCACCGGCTGCGGTCTGTTCGACTTCGTCCAGCGCATTGACATCGCGCCAGATCAGGCGCAACGCCTCCACGCGCCGGTAATGACGCAGCGCCTGCATTGCCGCTGCCTCATCGATGTCGGATGGCAATCTAAGCGGACGCGCATCCGCATTGCGCGGATCCGCCATTAGCGCAACGACGTCGGCACGCAGCAATTCCGGCTCGCGCACGAAGCTGTCGTACGCATAGTCGCTCGCCAGCAGCACGCGTTGCACGTGCTCGGCCACGCCGGCATCGTCGTGGAACAGCACGCCGCACTCGCGGCAGCGCGCGATCAGACGCGCGTAGCGGGTTTCGACGAATTCGGCGGGGATCAGCTCAGTCATACGAGCGGCGGATTGTGCCGGAAATTGCGCCGGCAATTTCGGTCTACCGTCCGTCCCTGGACATCGCCGGAAATTGCTCCTGCATTTCCGACCCACAGGGATGTGGGAAGTGCCCGCGGGTGCCGGGAGCACCAGCGGGCCGGCGTACCGTCCGTCCCTGGACATAAAAAAAAGCCCGTCGCGATTGCTCGCGACGGGCCACCCTCCCCCGCATCTCGCCTTTTTGCCAGCGTAAGTCATACGCTTTTCGCCGGAATTTGCCACGTCGCGGCGCAGCAAACGGGCTCACATGACGTTTGGCTCGCTGAACGCCTCGGGTTCGCCGGCGAATTCCTCGATCGGCACGCAACTGCAGAACACGTTCTTGTCGCCGTAGACATTATCGACGCGCGCGACCGGCGGCCAATACTTGGTGGTTTTCAGCACGGCTAGCGGAAACGCGGCGAGTTCGCGCGGATAGGCATGCGTCCATGCGCTCGCTGCGACCATCGTGGCCGTGTGCGGGGCGTGCTTGAGCGGATTGTCGTCGCGCTCGAGCTTGCCCTGCTCGACAGCGCGGATCTCGTCGCGGATCTGGATCATCGCGTCGATGAAGCGATCGAGTTCGTGCAGCGATTCGCTCTCGGTCGGCTCGACCATCAAGGTGCCCGCGACCGGGAACGACAGCGTCGGCGCGTGGAAGCCGAAGTCGATCAGGCGTTTGGCCACGTCCTCGGCGCTGATGCCGGTGGCGTCCTTGAGCGGGCGCAGATCGAGAATGCACTCGTGGGCGACCAGTTCATTGCGACCGGTGTATAGCGTCGGGTAGTGCTGCGCGAGTTTTCTGGCGAGGTAATTCGCATTGAGCATGGCTACTTGGGTCGCCTTGCGCAGCCCTTGCTGGCCCATCAGAGTGATGTACATCCACGAGATCGGCAGGATCGAGGCGCTGCCGAAACTCGCGGCGCTGACCATGCCGACAGCGCTATCCTCACCGAACCGGCGCGGCAGGTACGGCGCCAGATGCGCTTTCACCGCGCAGGGACCCACACCCGGGCCACCGCCACCGTGCGGGATGCAGAAGGTCTTGTGCAGATTCAGATGCGAGACGTCCGAGCCCCACTTGCCGGGCTTGGCCAAGCCGACGAGCGCGTTCATGTTCGCGCCGTCGGTGTAGACCTGGCCGCCGTGCGCGTGCACGATCTGGCAGATCTCGACGACATCTTCCTCGAACACGCCGTGCGTGGACGGGTACGTCATCATGATCGCGGCGAGGCGATCGGAATATTTCGCGGCCGCGCGGCGGATGTCTTCGACGTCGACGTTGCCCTTGGCATCGCACTTGGTCACGACCACGCTCATGCCGCACATCTGCGCCGACGCCGGATTCGTGCCGTGCGCAGACTCGGGAATAAGGCAGATGTCGCGGTGCGCCTGACCGCGCGCGCGGTGGTACGCGCGGATCGCGAGCAGGCCGGCGTATTCGCCTTGCGCACCGGAGTTCGGCTGCAGGCTTACGGCGTCGTAGCCGGTGATCTCGACCAGCATCGCTTCCAGACCGTCGATCAAATCCTGATAGCCGCGCGTCTGTTCGGCGGGCGCGAGCGGATGGATATTCGCAAACTCCGGCCAGGTCACCGGAATCATCTCGGCGGTGGCGTTGAGTTTCATCGTGCAGCTGCCCAGCGGGATCATCGTGCGATCCATGGCCAGGTCCTTGTCGGCGAGTGCACGCATGTAGCGCAGCAGTTCGTGCTCGCTGTGATGCGTATTGAACACCGGATGCGTCAGGAACTTCGTCCGCCGCTGCAGTGGCGCCGGCAGCGCATCCGGCGTCGCTGCATCGAGCGCGTCCACATCAATGATCCCGGCGCCGAACAGTTCGGCCAATGCAATGAGGTCCGCGCGCGTCGTGGTTTCATCGACGCTGATGCTCAAGCTGTGCGCATCGATCCGGCCGAGGTTGAGGCGCGCCGCCCGCGCCTTCGCGTGCAGGGCTTGCGCATCGACATTCGTGATGTGCAGCGTGTCGAAGAAATCCGCGCCGACGCTGACGCCGGCCTTGCGCAGCGCGACGGCGAGAATCGCGGCGCAGCGGTGCGCGCGGCGCGCGATGCGCACGAGTCCCTCGGCGCCGTGGTAGACCGCATACATCGAAGCCATCACCGCGAGCAGCACCTGCGCCGTGCAGATGTTGCTGGTCGCTTTCTCGCGGCGGATGTGCTGCTCGCGCGTCTGCAGCGTCAGGCGGTACGCCTTCTTGCCTTCGGCATCGATCGACACGCCGATCAAACGTCCGGGCATCGAACGTTTGAACGCATCGCGACAGGCCATGAAGGCCGCGTGCGGGCCGCCGAAGCCGAACGGCACGCCGAAACGCTGCGAGTTGCCGACGACGATGTCCGCACCCCATTCACCGGGCGCGGCGAGCAGCGTCAACGCGAGCAGGTCCGTGGCCACGGCGACGAGCCCGTTGCGCGCATGCACGGCAGCGGCGATCGACTGGTAGTCGCCGACATGACCGAACGTGTCCGGGTATTGCAGCAGCACGCCGAAGGCATCCACCGTCGCGGCTTGCGCGTCGTCACCGATCACGAGTTCGATGCCGAGCGGCTCGGCGCGCGTGCGGATCACTTCGAGCGTCTGAGCATGCACGCCGCGCGAGACGAAGAACACGTTCGACTTCGATTTCGCCGAACGCTTCGCCAGGGTCATTGCTTCGGCCGCCGCAGTCGCTTCATCGAGCAGCGAGGCGTTGGCGATTTCCATGCCGGTCAGGTCGGCGCACATGGTCTGGAAATTGATCAGCGCTTCCATGCGCCCTTGCGAGATTTCCGCCTGGTATGGCGTGTAGGCCGTGTACCAGGCCGGGTTCTCGAGAATATTGCGCAGGATGACGTTCGGCGTGTGCGTGCCGTAGTAGCCCTGGCCGATGAAGGAGCGAAACACCTGATTCTTGTCGGCGACGGCGCGGATCTTGGCGATCGCCTCGACTTCGCTGATCGCCGCCGGCAGCGCCAACGGCTGCGGTGATTTGATCGCCGCCGGCACGATCGCAGCGGTCATGGTTTCGAGCGAGTCGAAACCGATCGCGCCCAGCATCTGCGCGATTTCGACATCGTTGGGGCCGATGTGGCGGGAAACAAAAGCATCGTGCTGCTCGAGTTCGCGCAGCGAGGTCTGGTTTGTGGACATGATCAGGCACCGGGTAGTGCGTGCGCAGCTGCACGCGGGGCGCCCCTCTGTCCTTTTGCCTGAGAGTTTGGAAGCTTGCGCTTCGTGCCCCTTCGGCGCCGGCGCCGGGCCGGTCTCTCCAGAGTGTGTTCGCGCGGTGGTTTGGGGAGCCTGAGCGATTACGGGCGTTTGCGCCTTCGGCAGCGGCAGAGCCGCTTCTTCCACCGTACGAGCGAATTATACAGGGCCGCGGCGGCTTTGCGCCGGCGATCACATTCGGCCGTCCGCACTTCGCTAGAATCGTATGCGCGGGAGGCGATTATCGTGAACGGAACGGCGCAGGCCACAGCTTCGACTCCGGCGACGCAGGGCGCCGATGCGCTGTTCGACGCCGTTTACCAGCGCCTGAAAGCGATGGCCGGGCGCCAGCTGGCGCAGCATCAGCGCGACACGCTCAACACCACCGCGCTCGTGCATGAACTGTTTCTGCGCCTGAGCGCACATGCGGAACTGAAGTTCGAGCATCCCGGCCAGTTCTTCGCCTACGCGGCGCGGGCAATGCGCAATCTGCTTGCCAATCGCGCGCGCGATCGCATGAGCCTGCACGCGGGCGGACATTGGCAGCGCACCACACTGAACGACGCCGACGAACGCTTCGCGCTCGACACGGCTGAACAGGCGCTGCTGCTCGAACACGCGCTGGCGAAACTCGAACAAACCGACCCGCGTGCCGCGCAGGTCGTCGAGTTGCGCTATTTCGCCGGACTCTCGCTGCAACAGGTCGCCGAGAATCTGCAGCTGGTGCGGCGCACGATCGACCGCGACTGGCGTTTCGCGCGCGCGTTCCTGAAGGCCGAGCTCGCCACGTCCAGCTGATGCACGCTGAAACCTCCACGTTGCGCGACTTGTTCGAAATCGCCCGCGAATTAGGCGCTGCGCAGCGCGACCAATTCCTCGCCCGCCTGCCCGCGGCGCAGCGCGCGCACCTGCAGCGTCTGCTCGCGGCCGACGCCGACGACCGCGAGCCGCTCGGCAACGATCCGGCGCAACTCGCGGCCGCGCTGGAGGAGCCGGTGCCGCCGCCGTTGCCGCTCGCCGGGCAGCGCATCGGCGCCTGGCAACTCTTGGCGCTGCTTGGCGAAGGCGGCTCATCCACCGTGTTCCGCGCGGTGCGCGAACACGCCGGCGTGCGCCAGGAAGCGGCGCTGAAACTGCTGCGCCGCGGCTTGTACACCGCCGATGCGCAACGCCAATTCCGCCGCGAACGCCAGGCGCTGGCGCAGTTGAAACATCCGGACATCGCCAGCCTGATCGAAGGCGGCGTCGCCGATAGCGGGCTCGCCTACATCGCGCTCGAACTCGTCGACGGGGTTCCGATCACCGAGCATGCGCGCATCAACGCACTCGGCCTGCGCGCACGCTTGGGCCTGTTCCTGCGTGTGTGCCGTGCCGTCGAGGCCGCGCATCGCGCGCTGATCGTGCATCGCGATCTGAAACCGTCGAATGTGCTGGTCAGCGCCGACGGCCACGTCAAGCTGCTCGATTTCGGCATCGCCAAGCTGCTCGATGCCGAAGACGAGACGCAGACGCGGCTGCCGTCGTTCACGCCGGCGTACGCTGCTCCCGAACAACGCTCGGGCGCGGCGATCACCACGGCAACGGACGTCTATGCGCTCGGCATCGTGCTCGGCGAACTCGTTACCGGCAAGCGCGTCACCTCGGCGAGCACTTTGTCGAGCCAGGTCGACGCCGACAGCGCGCCCGGAGTGCTGCCGGCGGCCGCGCCGATAATGCGCAAGCTGCTGCGCGGCGATATCGACAACATCGTGCGCAAGGCGCTGGCCGAGGAACCCGAGCGCCGGTATGCGTCGGCCGGCGCACTCGCCGATGACGTGGAGCGGTTTCTCGAAGGCCGTCCGGTCACCGCGCATCCGCCGTCGCGCCTCTATCGCGCGCGAAAATTCATCGCGCGTCATCGCGCGGGCGTCATCGCAACTGCACTGTTCGCGTTCTTGCTATGCGCCGCACTCGCCGCGGCCCTGTGGCAGGCCGCGCTCGCGCGCCGCGAAGCGCAACGCGCCAACACCGTTCGCGATTTCGTCATCAGCTTGTTCGACACCGCCCGCGCGCACCTGCCGCGCGAGCAGCGGCCGACCACCGAACAACTCGTGGACCAGGCGCAGCAACGCCTGACGCTGATCGCACTCGACGACGCCACGCGCGCCGATCTGCTGAGCACGCTCGGCGAAGTGAACCTGTCGTTGTCGAAATACGCGCAGGCGCAAAACCTGTTCGACCAGGCACGCACGATCGCCGAACGTGGCGGCGATGCGACGACCGCGCGGCACGCGCGCGTGTTGCGCGCAGAGGCCGAACGCAACGCCGGCAATAATGAGCGCGCGCTGCAGCAGATCGGTGCCGAACTGCCGGCGCTGCGGGCAGCGCCGTCGGCGGACCTGCTGCGCGCGCTGCATACGCTGGCTGCCGCCGACATGGCCATGGGCAACGTCGATGCGGCGATCGCGCACGCCAATGAAGCGGCCACAGCCGCGGCACGACTGCATGGCGTCGGCCACGTCGAGACGCTGGCGGCGCAGTTCGAAGTCGGCAACGTCCTGGTCCAGGCGCAGCGTTACCCGGAAGCGATCGCCGCGCTGGAACCGGCGCTCGCGCACTGGCGTGCCGGGCATGCGCCGGAGGACGACCGCTACGTCGCCGCGCTGGCCAGTCTGGCTGCGGCCGAGGACGGCATGGGCGACAGCGTCAAGAGCGAAGTTCGACTGCGCGAGCTGCTCACGCTCAAGCAGCGCATCTACGTCGCGCCGCACGATGCGATCGCCGCGACACTGCGCGAACTGGCGCTGGTCATCGGCCGCGACGGCGCGCGTGACAGCGAGGCGCAAGCGCTGCTGGATCAGGCACTGGCGATGCAACATCAGGTGTTCGGCACCGATCACGCCGAGATCGCTGAAACCCTGGAAGCGCGCGGCAACGTGCTCATCGCGCAGCGGCGCATCGCCGAGGCCGAAACGGCTTATCGCGAGGCATTGAGCCTGTGCGAACGCGCGGCAATCCGCAGCGAAGTATGCCCGCGCGCGCGCAACGATTTAGGCATGGCGTATTACCGCGACAACAAATCCGACGATGCCGAACGCGAGATGAGCCAGGCCTTGGCCGAGCGCCGCGCGTTGTTCGGCGAGAATCATCCAACGGTGGCGTATTCGCTATCCACGCTCGCCGATGTGGCCGCGCAAAAGCGCGATTACGCGCGTGCCGTGCAGCTTTCGGCCGCCGCGCTGGGCGTGCTCGACCGCAGCGGACGCGGCGCCTCGCGCGAAGCTGCGATGATCCGCAACTCCTACGCCAGCGCGCTATGGCTCGCCGATCGCAACGGCGAGGCGCTGAAAGAAATCGATCACGCGCTCGCCGACTGGCAGCGTGTGGCCCCCGAAGCCACGCCGCGGCGCGTGATGATGCTGGTGCTCAAGGCACAGATCCTGCGCGACCTTAAACGCGATGACGAATCACGCCGCACCGCGGACGAAGCGATCGCGCTCGGCGTTCCCGGCAGCGTGCTCTCGGCGATGACGAAGAAATTGCTGCGCGAGTTGAGCGGCCGCAGCGACGTCTACCCCGACCCGCACTGAGCGATGTCGCAGGTCGCCATCGAAGCGTGTTACTTGAAACAGGAACAGGCAGTTCAGGCCCGGCAAGGAGTCGCGCCATGCAAATCCAGCAACGAAATAGAGTGCTGCACCCACGCCCCGAGTTGTTGACCCTGGCCCTTGGGCTGATGTCGTTCGCGACAACCCTGGTGCCGAACCTGGCCCACGCCTGGGGCACCTTCGTCGTCGATCCGTACTGCGCGTGGGCCTACAGCACCATCCAGGCCGCCGTGGACGCGGCGACGGCGTATACCGACGACAGCCATGCCGACTACATCTGGATTTCCAACGACGTTACCTACACGGGTCAGCACATCATCATCAATGATGATGAGACCGAGATCATCGAAGGCGGTTTCACCGATTGCAACGATTTCGACCCGGGCACCGACCACACGACAATCAGCGGCGCCGGCAATGATGGCGGGCCCGTGTTCCAGATCACCGGCAATGGCGGCGCCGTCGTCTTCAGCAACCTGTACATCACCGGCGCACAACGCCCCGGCCAGAACGGCGGCGGCATCTACTATGCCGGACACGGTCTATTGCAGATTGAACTGACCAACATTTATCTCAACGAGGCCGGCTATGGCGGCGGCATCTACGTCACCGGCAGCGGCGGTGAAGCGACGTTGTATCTGGAACACGACACGAGCGTGTTGAACAATACCGCCGACGTTTCCGGCGGCGGCATCCGCATCGAAGGCACAACGCGGCTCTTCGCCCTGCACCCGCAGACCTGGATCGGTTTCAACCATGCCATGAACGGCTATGGCGGCGGCGTGGAAATCCTCGGGCCCGCGCGCGCCGATATCGGCTCGGCCGGTTACAACGGTGTCGGTGCGGTGTCGTACAACGACGCGGTCGAAGGCGGTGGCGCGGCGGCCATTCCGTCGTCTGCCGGGCAAGCGACGCTGCGCATCTTCACCACCGATCCTGCCAACCCAGTGCAGATCGACGACAACATCGCCAGCGGCCACGGCGGCGGAATTTACCTCGGTGCCGAATCGTCCAACTTCAACCATGGCGTGCTATGCGCCTACGACTTCCGCGTGAATGACAATCAAGGCGCCGACGGCGCCGCGATCTACGCCGACTCGAGCTCGCCGACCTTCGGCGATGACGTCGGCGGCGAGGCCTATCTGAACACGATTCCACCCGGCATCTTCGGCGGTGCTGCGCACTGCGGCCCGGAGTCGGTACCGGCGCTCGGCGCGGTGTACTGTTCCGCCGGCGTGCCGTGCAACGAACTGCGCGGCAATCAGGCTCGCGACAGCAATCAAGTGCCGACCGCGGGCGCAGTGATCGCGGTCGGATCGGGTGGCAGCCTGCAGGGCGATCCGTTCAGCCTGCGCGAAAGTCTGGCGGCCGCACTAATCAAGCTCAGCGGTAGCGCGGAAGCGAGCGGCGTCGACGTCGTGCGCAACTGCCTGATCGCCGACAACCACACTCAGCATGAACTGATCAGTGTCCAGGATGGGCGCGGCTTCGGCATCAATGGTTGCACGCTCGCCGGCAATCCGATCGATAACGGCTACGCGATGTACGTCAACGGCAGTCTGACCCTAGTCAACAGCATTATCGATGAGCCGGGCCACAGCGTACTGGACTACGTCGGTGATCCCTCCAACCTCCACATCGCCTACGTGATCGCCAATGAAATCGCCACGTTGCCCGATGGCGGCGGCGTGCAGCAAAATACGCCGGTCTACGTCGATGCTGCCAATGGGGATTACCATCTGGCGCTCCACTCGCCCGGAGTCGACTACGCAAACGAGCAAGGCGGCACGGACCTCGAGCGCAAGCCGCGCGATGTCAATCTGGCCGTGGTGCCGAATGTTTACGGATCACGCGATATCGGCGCATACGAACGCCAGACCGCGTTCGATGGCTGCGGCACGACCGACACGTTGTTCTGCAACGGCTTCGGGCCATAAGCGCGGATGGAAAAGGCCGAGCCTACAAGGCCGCCGCGGCGAACAAGATTCCGGTCGATGCAATCATGGAATTGCCGGTGACGCTGGACCCGAGATGACTTCGGCTTCAGTGTGCGTTCGCAGCCGCGGCGGCCGCAGTCACACGCCATACGCGCCCACCGACGTCGTCGGCGACGAGCAGCGCACCGCGCTTGTCGATGGCGACGCCGACCGGACGCCCGCGCGCATTACCTTGCGCGTCGCGGAAGCCGCCGAGCACTTCCTGCGGCTCTCCGACCGGCTTGCCTTCCTCGAACTTGACGAAAATCACGCGGTAGCCGACTGGCTGCGAGCGGTTCCACGAACCGTGCTGGCCGACGAATGCGCCGCCGTGGAAGCGTGCGGGCAATTGGTTGCCGTCGGAAAACGTCAGGCCCAGACATGCGGTGTGCGCGCCGAGCGCATAGTCGGGCCTGCGCGCACTGGCGACGAGTTGTGGGTTCTGCGGCTGCACGCGCGGGTCCAGATGCGCGCCGTAATAGCTATACGGAAAGCCGAAGAAATCGCCCGCGTGCACGGAAGTCATGTAGTCCGGCACGAGGTCGTCGCCGAGATCGTCGCGTTCGTTGACCGAGGTCCACAGCGTGCCGTCCGTATTCAACGCGAGGCCGGCCGGATTGCGCAGACCGGACGCATACACGCGCCACTTTCCGCTCGTCGGATCGACTTCGAGAATGTCGGCGCGATCTTTTTCCTTGTCGATGCCGTTTTCGCCGGCATTGCTGTTGGAACCCACGCCGACATACAGATGTTTGCCGTCACGGCTTGCGACGAGGCTCTTGGTCCAATGATGATTGATCGTGCCGCCGGGCAGGTCGGCCAGTTTTTGCGCAGGCGTCGAGGCCTGCGTGTCGCCGTCGTGATACTGCACCTTGACCAGCGAGTCGGTATTGGCGACATACAGCGTATCGCCGATCAGCGCCATGCCGTACGGTGAGTTCAGGCCTTGCAGGAAAATCGATTTCGTCTCGGCGACGCCGTCGCTGTCGGCATCGCGCAGCAGGGTCAGACGATTCGCGCTGCCGTGTCCCGCGCCGGCTTCCTTTTGTGTGTGCTGCGTGATCTTGCCCTTGATGCCCTTGTAGTCGTCGGGCTTGTCCGGCGTGTCGGTTTCGGCGACGAGCACGTCACCGTTCGGCAGCACGAACAGGTTGCGCGGGTGCGCGAGGTCGCGCGCGAAGACATTCACTTGCAGACCTTCGGCCGGTTGCGGCTTTTCGTCGTCGCGCCATGGTTCCGCCGGCGCGATCTTCATCGTCGGCAACAGTTTCTTCTTCTGCGGTTCGGGCAGTGTCGGATGCGGACCGTAGCCGGCGCTTTCCGGCAAGGCGGAGGCTGCGCGGGGTTCCGTTGCGGCGACGAGCATCACGGCCGCGCTCAACAAGGCGATGGCGGATGTATGCATGATGCGCTCCTTGCGTGATCACCAGCGCTATTTTCGCGCTGGGCGCGATTAACGTTGCGTGAGCACGGGTCATGTGTCGCAAGTAGGCGTAGATTGGTGTTCTTCGTTCCCACCGGAGGAACCTGCCATGGACTTTGCCGCTCACCGACACCTGTTCGTATTGCTCGTCGCAGCCGCCCAAGCCAGCTATGCCGATGATTACGTCTTCGTCGACAGCTTCGAGTCGAGCGACTGCTCGCAGCCGCTCACGTGCGCAGGAGTATCGGGAACATGCGTCTCCGGGCAGATCACCGACGCGGCTGCGGCCGCCCCGTTGCGCGCGCGTTTCAATGTCGGCCTCGGCTGCGGTGGCGGAGCGATCGGTGGGCCGTGCGACCTATCCCTCCTCGCTTTCGACGCTGCGCAATTTGCCGCGAATCCACACATAAGCATTCCGCTCGCCGCCGAGCTGACACTCGACAGCTGCGGTCGCTATCGAGTTGCGAACTTGTCCCCACCGCCATCAGCTTATGTTGCGATCGTCGCGGACGGAAACAACAGCACAGAATACATGCGCGCGGCGACCTCGCATGCAGTGGCTGCCAACGAGCACGTCGATGGTGTCGTGGCAGCCGCCGCGCGACTGGACGATGTCAATGCATGGGGAACGACGGCCGGACAAGACTACGTCAGCAGCGGAGTGCTGCTGCTGGCCTTCAG
>Ga0070666_10000148_pt1 | contig 47995 bp, 60 predicted proteins | sample KBSS23metaG_FD_64677 | JGI IMG/M metagenome (GOLD analysis project Ga0070666, IMG submission 64677) | Switchgrass rhizosphere microbial communities from Kellogg Biological Station, Michigan, USA - KBS S2-3 metaG | ecosystem: Host-associated > Plants > Roots > Rhizosphere > Soil ... | reverse complement strand
GATGCCATCGGCTAGCTGGTCAGTGAACGTAAGCCGGCCGACTTGGTCACTCACCACAGAGGGCGAGATATTCTTGGCGGCTAGGCTCATCATGGCGCGGACAAAGTTGGGACCGTCGCCGATGAGCCAGGTGGTGCGCAGAATGTAATGCTTGGGCGCCACTCCGGCTGCCAGGTCGCCACCGGCCTTGGCCTGCCCGTACACGCCTAGCGGTGTTAGCGGCTCGTCTTCGCGGTGAAGCTTCTTGGTGCCGTCAAACACGTAGTCGCTGGAGACGTGGACTAATGCCAGGTCATGCGCCACAGCAGCTGCAGCCAGGTTGGCAACGGCCGTAGCGTTTACATTCCAAGCTGCTTGCCGACCCTCGGGGGTCTGAGCGCCGTCCACATTGGTGTAGGCTGCGGCGTTAAGGATGACGTCATAGCCTGTCCAGTCAAAAGCCTGCACGGCCGCTGCGTCGGTGATATCAAGCTCATCGCGGTCCACGGCTCGGGCCTTGGGATAGCGATCCTGCAAGACCTTGCCGAGTTGACCGTTGGCGCCAACGATTACAAACTTCATTTACAGCTCCATTGGGGTTACGTCCTTGAGCATGGGGTGGCCGAGGTCTTTCTCCGAAACAATGGCTTTGTCTTGAGGAATGGGCCACTTGATGCCCACTTCGGGGTCAAACAAGTTCACGAACGTGTAGGTGCCGTCAGGGCTCCAGTAGTCGTTTACCAAATAGCTGTAGACTGAACCAGGCGTGAGTGACTGGTATCCGTTGGCAACGCCGCGGGGGACGTACACGGCCTTTTCGGGGGAGAGCGTAAGGGTGAATGTCTGGCCGAAGCTTGGACCCTTGCGTAAATCCACCCAGGCGCCGAAAGCTTCGCCGCGGGCCATGGAAATGTACTTATCCCAGGGCTCGGCGTGGAGACCACGGGTTACGCCAACTTCTTCGTTGGAGGAGAAGTTGTTTTGGACGATATTGAGCTTGGGTAATCCCAAGGCTTGCAGTTTGTCCTCTCGGTAGTTTTCCTTAAACCAACCCCGTTTATCGCCGATGACCTTGAGGTCAATCTCGAAGAAGCCGGGGATTACAGTTTCGCGAACAGCTAGATCAGCCATGGTGGCACTCCTTTTGTCAAAACGGCGCGAAGCCATTATATATTACTGACCCTTTTTGGCGTACTTGGCCTCGGTGGCGTCCTTGAGTGGCTTCCACCAGGCTTCGTTGTTGCCATACCAGTCGATGGTAGCCTGAAGACCTTCCCGCAGGTTGGTGTACTGCGGTCGCCAGCCGAGTTCGGTGTAGAGCTTGGTGGCATCAATGGCGTAGCGCAGGTCGTGGCCGGCCCGGTCGACTACCTGCTCGTACCAGTCGGTGGGCTTGCCCATAAGCTCCAAAATGAGCTCAAGCAGATGCTTGTTGTCCATCTCGCCATTGGCACCAATCATGTAAGTTTCGCCGGCGGTACCTTTCTCGATGATGGCCCAGACGGCCGAGTTGTGGTCATCCACATGGATCCAGTCGCGCACATTCTTACCCTCGCCGTAGAGCTTGGGCTTCACGCCACTTAAGATGTTGGTGATTTGACGGGGGATCATTTTCTCGACGTGCTGGTAGGGGCCATAGTTGTTGGAGCAGTTGGAGATGGTGGCCATCACGCCAAAGCTGCGTACCCAGGCACGCACCAGCAGGTCGGAGCCGGCCTTGGTGCTGGAGTAGGGGCTCGAGGGGTTATAAGGGGTGGTTTCTTTAAACTTGTTGGGGTCGTCAAGCTCCAAGTCGCCGTAGACCTCGTCGGTACTAATGTGGTGTAGACGCTTGCTGTGCTTGCGGACGGCTTCCAGGATGGTGTAGGTGCCCACGAGGTTGGTCTGCACGAAGGGCCAAGGATTGTCGAGTGAGTTATCGTTGTGGCTCTCGGCGGCAAAGTGCACTACGAGGTCAGCATCAGCTACGAGCTTATCAACCAGCTCAGCGTCGGTGATGTCGCCTTTAATGAGCTTAATTTTATCTATAACGGGCGCCAGTGTGGCCTCGTTGGCCGCGTAAGTCATGGCATCCAGGACTGTAATGCTGTGCTCGGGGTGGTGGGTGAGCGTGTGATGTACGAAGTTCCCCCCAATGAACCCCGCGCCGCCGGTGATAAGAAGTTTCATGAGTTTATATTAGCAGATACACAAAGCACTTTTCGCGATAAATACTGGACTTTTTACAAAGTATATGGCATGATTGTTTGTGCCCAAGAGCACACCCCCCCTCAACCTGGAGGATCTCATGCAGAGCGCCACCGTTCCCGCCGTCCCTGCCAGCTGCGTCGGGGCCAACTGGTCCTACAACAGCGGCAGGATGACCTTCTTCGACACCGTGGGCGAGAAGTACTCCGACACGAGATGGGCCCTCAACGGCCTCGGCCTCGAGCCTTCCCCCATGGTGGAGGTCGCGCCCGAAGCGCTCAGCGCGGAGCTCTCCTTCGTCGTGGGTGCCGTCCGTCAGGTCGACGGCGAGGACAGGATTGCTTACCTCGGCGTCAACGCCCGGCAGGCCATGTACCTGTACCTGGAGGGCATCCTCACCCGGGAAGCCCTGAAGCAGGCCGTCGAGGACGCCGAGAGCATCACCGTCACCATCACGCTCGACCGGGTGGAGCGCAAGCTCCGCATCACGGCCCCGAGGCACGGTGACATGGCGGCCTACGACGCCGAACACCGGGTCGTCGCCTGACCCGCGCCTGACCCGCAACACCTAAAACAAGGTGGAGCCCCGCCGCATTTTCGCGGTGGGGCTCTTTTCTGCATATTGTCGTTCGCATTTTGTTTACGTATATTACTGATGCTCTGGAGTAAAGCTACTCCTTCTGACAAGAGTGTTCTTTACTGCAGCTCTCGGACCCATTGGCTCTCTTGCAAGTGCAGCGGGTTTGTTTTATGCGCATGTTCGAGAACGACGATCGCTATGCAATTGGTAGGTTGATTAGGGAGGGCAAAACAAAAAAGATTTGGCAAAGTCCTAGACCTAGTCGCGTCATAGTTGAGAACACCGACCGACTCACGGCCTACAATGGGCGCGAAGAAATCTACATTCGTAAAAAAGGCGAGTACGCTGCTCGAATCTCGTGTGTTTGCTTCACCTATCTGCGCATACATGATGTGCCAAATCATTTTCTCGGACTTGATGTGGCAGAAGGTCGAAGACATAGGTTTCTCGCAGACAAGCTCCATATGCTACCGGTGGAATTTGTCGTCCGGCATCAGCCATATGGATCGTATCTGGCGCGGTATCCGCGGAGGGAGTATACAAAGCCTTTTCGTAAGCCTGTAATTGAGTGCTTTGAGAAAGATGACGACCTTGGTGATCCTTGGCTTGTTGTTAACCGTGAAAAAGAAATCGTTCGTCGGTATATGCCGGATCGCCCTCGGTCAAAGACTAGCCTCATTGATGAACGGCCTTTTTGCGAACTGGGCTACCTCATGCTGGATCGATGGGATGAGGCTGTTGCGGTGGTGAAGAATGCTGCTCAGGTGCTGCGAAAAGCCTGGACACAAGGCAACACTACCTTGGTTGATATCAAGTTTGAATGCGGCGTGACTAGCAGGGATGAGGTGGTCATAGGTGATACTATCGACGCCGATTGCTGGCGACTGTGGCGCGGCGGTGACCCCGACGACCCTCTCGATCGACAGCTCTTCAAAAATAAGTGCGACCCGGAGGAGATTACCAGTGCGTATAGATTTATCCTATCGGAAACAACTCGGTGGCTGCCCCTTGGCGGCGGCGGTAGTACGGGTAACTAATGCGGCCTACGACGCCGCAGTGCCAGGCCATCGCCTGATCCACAACGCCTGAACAAGGTGGAGCCCCGCCGCAGATGCGGCGGGGCTCTTTTCGATTCGTATCTAGCATATTATTTATTGACCTCTTATTGCGCGTTCGCTACCCTAGGTTTGCCCATGTTTGAAATTGAAGCTTCAGAAGAGGGACCACGTGTACAAAGTCTGCTTCGGGAGGGGAAGACAAAAAGGATCTGGCAAAGTACCGACCCTGACATTGTCATAATTGAAAACGCCGACCGGCTCACGACCTCCAACGGGCTAGAAATCCATATCGACACTAAAGGTCGGTATGCTACCAAAATTTCAAATGTTTGCTTCCGGCACCTGCTCGATCGAGACGTATTGAATCATTATCTTGGGCGTGACAAGAGAAAAGAGTATAGTCATAGATTTTGGGCGCGTAAGCTTGACATGCTGCCGGTTAAATTCGTGGTTAGATTTCAGCCATACGGGTCGTATCTAGCGCGATATCCCAACAAGGACTACAAAAAGCCTTTCGGTAGGCCTGTACTTGAGCTTTTTGAGAAGAATAACGCCCTGGGTGATCCTTGGCTCGTTCCAAACCGTAGAAAAGGAACGATGTGTCGATATCTGCCGGATCATCCGCGTTCCAAGAGCACTCTTATAGATGAACGGCCCCTTCACAAAGTCGGCTACCTGAGGACAGACCGATGGGGCGAAGCATACTTAAGAGTGCTGGACGCCGCGCGAGTGCTTCGAAAAGCCTGGAGGCGCGGTAAGGTTACTCTGGTTGATATCAAATTTGAATGTGGCATCACAAGTTCAGACGAGGTTGTTATTGGTGACGCCATTGACGCCGATTGCTGGCGGCTATGGCGTAATGGGGATCCCAACGATCCACTCGACCGGCAACTCTTTAAGAATAAGTGTGAGCCGCATGAGATCATCGACTCGTATGAGACCATTCTAGAGCAAACGATTCGGTGGCTACCTTTAAGTGGTGGCACGACGGGTAATTAGTCGGACTGTTGCAACAACACGGCCGGGGAGTGTAATGCTCCCCGGCCAACTTCTTTGCTTGAGTAATTAAGCCATAAACGTTTATTTATTGACCTTACCTCAGGCGTCCGTTACTTTGGGTTTGCTCATGTCTGAATTTGGAGATACACCAGATGATCTATGTGCGCAGGGTTTGTTGCAAGAGGGCAAGACAAAAAGGATCTGGGGGACCGCTAATCCTGACATTGTCATCATTGAGAATACCGACCGGCTCACGGCCTACAATGGGCGAGAAGAAATTTATATTGGCACAAAAGGCCAATTCTCTACCAGAATTTCAAATGTCTGCTTCGGATATCTGCGCAGTAGAGGTGTATGGAATCATTACCTTTGGCCTGCCAGCAAAGTAGAGGATAGTCATAAATTTTGGGCCTGGAAGCTTGATATGCTGCCGGTTGAATTCGTGGTCAGATTTCAGCCGTATGGGTCGTATCTGGCGCGACACCCTCATAGGGACTACAAAAAGCCTTTCAGTAGGCCCATACTCGAGTGCTTTGAGAAAAATGACGCCCTGGGTGATCCTTGGCTCGTTCCCAACCGCAAAAAAGGCACGATGTGCTGGTATATGCCGGATCAGCCGCGGTCTAAGCGTACGCTGATAGACGAGCGGCCTCTGAGTGAAGTTAGTTACCTGAGGACAGACCGATGGGCCGAGGCATATTCGAGAGTGCGGGATGCTGCACAGATGCTTCGAAAATCCTGGAAACATGGCAATGCTACGTTGGTGGACATCAAGTTCGAATGCGGCGTCTCAAGTGTAGGTGATGTGGTTATCGGGGACATCATTGACGCTGATTGCTGGCGGCTATGGCGTAACGGCGACCCTAATGATCCACTCGACCGACAGCTCTTTAAGAATAACTGCGAGCGGCATGAGATTCTCGAAGCATATGAGACTATCCTAAACCAAACGACTCGATGGCTGTCATTAGGAGGTGGTAACACGGGTAATTAAGCGCAAGCTGCCGCAATAACCTGGCCGGGGAGTGTAATGCTCCTCGGCCAATTTCTATTAGTTTTTATAACCTAGAAATAGGTGCTGCCTCTAAGGCTTTCAATTTACTGATTACTTCTGCGGCAGATTTAGAGAACTCTGCTCGTGCTTCCTCTGGCTTCTCTTTGCAGAAAGCTAAAACATCTTTAATAAGTTCTGTCTTGGCGTCCTTCTTCGCCTTGCCCCTCTTGGAGAGGGCTGCTAAAACGTGGTCCTTGAATCGAGGAGGATAGTAGTTCTCGAAGTCTTCCTCCTGCCAGTATCTGAAATTACCCTCGTCCCAGGTGGGGTACGATTGGCGGATTAAATTTATAAGCTCACGCCCTCGCGCATCGCCGTCCAATATAACCCATGCACGATTTCGGTAGTAGTGCTCTAGATGTGTGAAGCGAAACAAGCGATTGAACTCAGCAAATACTGGGCCTGCTTCTTCGTTGCCTCCTACCGAGATCGTTCTAAAGCGTCCAAGGTTGGGCACAAATTCTGGAATTATAAATTCAGTTAGCAGCTGCTCAGCTGTAGATTCCTCAAGGATTAGCCAGCCATCCCAAATATCGAAGTCGTAAAGCTCATAACCTAATGATGTGAGTAAATTAATTCTTGCTTCTGGGGTGGCCTCCACTTCTTTAACGGTGCTAGTGGGCACACTACCGGAGCCTATGGTTACTTCGGTTTTGTAAATTTTTGAACCTTCTACACTTCCCAAGTACTTGGCAACAATATTGTTATGTGTGGAGACAATAAATTGATTTTCGCGCTTCGTAGAATCAATTATTAAGCGCATCAGTATTTTTAATGCCTGCGGATGTATATCGTTTTCGGGCTCCTCAACTATAAAGAGCTTGTTCTCGGCTATGCATAAGTCCGTTATAAACGATAGAAGGCTTACAACACCTTCTCCCATGACGTTTATGGGTAAGTGCTCAGTGTCTGAGATATAGATGCCAGCTCTTTGACCTCCGCCAGGTGCGGGTATTGATGCGACAGGGTAGCCTATTAACTCCTCGCACATTTCCTCGAATAATTTGTTGAGTCTATGCTGCCGAGTTGATAATCGCTGAACCTTGTTATTGAGATTCTCAACTGTTACGCCAACTGTGTTTGTTCTCTCTTCTGCAACCTCGTTAGTTATATGGGTGTTTTTACGAGTTGACAGGAGTGGGTATATATATGAATTTGGCTCATGGTGGCTTATTTGGTTAAACTTAAAGGTATCACCTGTTTCAAGAGTCAGAGAATACGATAAGTTATTTAAGTTTTTGGCGACATTGGCCCTTATAGTAGCCTTTTTAGTCACTGGTAGGCCCAACCCTTGTTCCTTTAGATCGTGATCCCAGTTAATTTCCTTAAATGAAAATTGTAGCTTTGCTGTATCTTGGCCCCTTCTGACTTCTTCCATCCAGTTAACTGGAATATTGGACTGGAGGATTAGCGGTGAGCGAATCAAAGTTGATTTGCCTGTATTATTTTTACCAACAAAGAGGGTGATCTGCCCTAATTCAAGGGGACCGCTAGCTGCAAAGCTGCGGTAGTTTTCTAGTTGGATTGAGTGAAGCTTCATAGCCTGAGTTTATCAGATCACACAAATGCATTGGATTCGAGTTTTAGCTCTGTTTTATGGCATAATGAAACCATATGGCAGACTCTCCTGAGCAATTCGAAGACGAGACCCAAGAATCATCCATCATGATGCTGCGCTGGCCGTGGTATTGGCGACTGGTGGGTGGAGTTTTGGCGTTGTCGATTTTATTGTTTATTAGCTTTCAGGTGGCCTACATTGGCAAGATTTACCCTGGCGTGAGTGCCAATGGTGTGTCGCTGTCGGGTATGAGCAAAGCCCAGGCGGTGGACAAGCTGAACGAGCAAATCAAGGATTTCTCGATTCATACGTTGGCCATTAGTTATGGCTCAACCGTGTTGCGCGTGCCATTGGGTGATCTTGAAGTTAAGTATGATGCCCAGAAAGCGGCCGAGCTGGCCTATGATTACGGCCGCCAGGGCAGCTGGTCGCGGCGATTTCATGAGCAAGTTCGAGCCATTGCCAGCCGGCCAACCAACTTTGCGGTGTACACCTATAATGATGAGAAATTGGCGCCATACATTGCTCAGGTTAACGATGATGTGGATACTGTGGCCGAGGACGCTGCGCTAACGTTTAACGACAACAAGGCGCAAGTGACACCGGCCCAGGCAGGGAAGCGGCTGTCGACGGGGCGGCTGATTCAGGCGGTGGAAGACCGACTGAGCCGGACCGATGTGGCCACCATTCCCGCGCCGACATACGAGCTGGCGCCGGTGATTGGCACCGAAGTGCTAGCTAGCGCCAGCGATGAAGCCGATAAATACGTGTCGGCGCCGGTGACTTTGAGCTACAACAACACCACCGTGGATATTGAACAGGCCACTATTATTAGTTGGCTCAAGGTGAATCATCGTTCGGCGGGGGAGTTCTTGGTGACGCACGATCTCAATGATTTGTACCCCGGTGACACCGTAGCAAGTTTTTCGCTTAATAAGGCCGCAATTGCCGCTTATGTGGCAGGGATTGCCAAGAAAACCGACCAGACACCGCAAAACGCTGGCCTGGCCATGCAAGACAATAAACTCAGCATCGTGCAGGCCAGCCGCAACGGCGTGACCATGGATCAGGCTGCGGCGGCGGCCGACATCGAGGCGGCGCTGAGCAAGCCCGACACGGATCGGACTGTGGCGCTTGACCTTAAGGTGGTGAAGGCCGACGTAAACGAGGAAAACTTGGATAGCCTGGGCATTAAGGAACAAATTTCTGAAGGCCAGACCTTCTTCCCGGGCTCACCTTCGACGCGCCTAACGAACGTGCGCGCCGGAGCCTCCAAGTTTAATGGCGTGCTCGTAAAGCCCGGCGCTACATTCTCGTTTGGCGCCATCCTCGGCGCCGTGGACGCCTCTACCGGCTACGTACCTGAGTTGGTTATCCTGGGCGATCACGAAGAAAAGCAGTACGGCGGCGGTCTGTGTCAGGTAAGCTCCACGGCCTTCCGCGCGGCGCTGCTGGCCGGTTTGCCCATCCTGGAGCGCTATAACCACGCCTTTGCCATTAGTTACTATACCGCACCGTACGGCGTGCCAGGTGTGGATGCGACCATTTACTATCCCAGCGTTGACTTTAAATTTAAGAATGACACCGGTAGCTATATTTTGATTCAAACCATTATGCAGGGAACGACACTCAAGTTTGATTTCTTTGGCACCAAGACCAAGACCGGCAATATTCGCGGACCGCAGTTTGTGACCGGCAGTAGCGACGCCACGCAGCCCTCGCACACGGTGTTTTACCGCGATGTGCTCGATCTGGCCGGCAACGTCACCAAAACCGATAAATTTGACACCTACTACAAGTCCAGCAAGGACTTCCCGGTAGCGACCAGCGGCTACAATTAGGCCAAGCTTCATCAAGCGTTACCTGATTGACACTCTCGCTTTTTAGGACTAATGTTTGGACACCAAAAGAGCACCTCGACAGATTGGTGTGCATTCATGACTGACATGAAGAGCTTTCAGTGGATGGTGGGCACCGAGTCTGAATTCGGTGCGGCGAGTCGGCCGACGAGCGGCGATGCGGTGGCTCAGAGGTTGGTTCAGACCCTGGCTCGGGCTAAGGTCTACTCTGGTGTCAAGCGCGGCTCAAGCGGGCTGTGGCTGATGCAGGGTGGCTCGGCATACTACGATGTGGGCAACCACCCGGAGTACTGCACGCCTGAGTGCTTGTGGCAGGATATCGCCAAATACGAATGGGCCGGGCCACTGATTATGCAAGATCTGGCTCTGGCTAGTGACTGGTCATTTCTGCCACCCGGGGCCGATGTTTGGCTGCTCAAGAACAATACCGATGCCGGGGCGCGAAACGCCTATGGCAATCACCTGAACTTCATGATGCCGTGCCTATCCAAGGCTGGCGGCGACGTGATGAACTTTCAGGAGTCGTTGGAATCCTTTGCCGAAGCAACCGGATCGATGATGGCAACGCTGCCACTTATCGTGGGCGCCGGCGTGGTGGTGTCACGATTTACAGCGCCGGCTGCGACTCTGGGTGGTAAGGACTTCGCATTTCGCATTAGTGCTCGAAGCGCTTTTGTAAGTGAAGTGATGGGCAATAGCTCAACCCGGGGCCGGCCGTTTTTTCTGAGTCGTGCTGAGCATCACGCCAAGAAGGATCTGTCCTACCGCCTGCAGGTACTGCTGCTGGATGCCAACATCCTGCCGAGCGTGATCGAGCTCAAAATGGGCCTCATAGTGCTCATGCTGCGCATGTGGGCAGCGGGCGAGATTGAGCCGCTCAGACTAAGCGACCCAGTGGATGCCCTCCACCGAGTGAGCGAAGACTGGCGAGCGCCGCTGGAAGTTGAGGGTGGCAGATGGATGACTGCGGCCGAAATCCAGGCGCATTATCTGCATGAGGCTAAGTGTTACGTGAAGTGCCATGGGTTGTGGGAGTTTGGGCCACTGCTTGAAGCGTGGGAATACCAGGTGGGCCTCTTCTTGGGCGCCACTGAGGTGCCGCGGGAGCTGTGCGGTCGTAACGATTGGGTCACTAAGTGGCTGCTCATTGAGGGCAAACTGGCCCAGCCGGTGGAGTCGAGCTACCGAACAGCCGAGGAAATCAGCCTCAAGTACCACGGCTTCTTGCTGGGCGAGCGGTTCAATATGAGCCTCCCGGTGAAGTTGGCCCAGCGATATGGCCCACCGGGCTTTTTGCAGGCTGCCAGAGAGGCATGCTTTGAGCCCCCGGCGAATTCTCGGGCGCAGATGAGGCGTCGGTTCATTGAAATTCTCCAAGAGCACGCGCCTGTGGGCTGGGAGGATCTTGCAGGTGTGGACTGGCCATACCTGAAGTACGACAACATCACGCTCATGACTGATACGCCTTGGGTGAGCGAGCCCGAACGGCTGGAACTTCTCCGGCGCAAGCTGACCGAGGAAACCAGGGCGGCGTAAAATATCACAATAAGGCCCCCGGTTCTACGGAACCAGGGGCCTTATTTAAGTCTTGACGCTTCGGGTTTTGTTCGGTAACATAAGAACAAAGTAAACCTTGGGAGGTTTTCCAGATGGCCGAACCACTAACAAAGCGTCAGAAAGAAGTTCTCGATTACGTTACGCAATTTATTGAGCTGCATGGGTACGCCCCTAGCTATCGCGAGATTGCCTCGCACTTTAAGTACGGTTCGGTTGCAACGGTGGCGGAGCACATTGAGTCGCTCGTTACCAAGGGTATGCTCCAGAAGGGCGACAATGAGGCTCGGTCGATCCAGTTGGTGCGAGCTGACGATATTGACCCTACGCCGAGCGTTGGTTTGCCCATTCTAGGACTTGTAGCTGCTGGTCAGCCAATTGAAACACTAGGTGTGCACGCCGAGACGCTCGAAGTGCCGCCGTTCATGGTGGGTCGTCGCAACTCATACGTACTGCAAGTGAAAGGCCAGTCGATGATCGACGAAGGTATCAACGATGGCGACTATGTGGTCGTCCAGGAGAAGGAAGTGCCTTCTAACGGCGAGATGATCATCGCGCTCATTAACGGTGGCGAAGCTACCCTTAAGCGCTATTACAAGGAGAAGGGCCACATTCGCTTGCAGCCCTCCAACGCAGCGATGGAGCCGATCATCGTGAAGTCAGGTACACCGATTGAAATCCAGGGTATTGTTATCGGCCTCATACGAAAGTACTAGCTGTGACCGCTGCTGAACCTTATTCATTTGAGTGCCGACTGTACGTTTCCTCCCTTGGTCCGATGAAGCCGGTACTTGACCGGGCCGGGGAGCCGCGCAAGCTCATCGCTTTCCGACCAATTGAGTATGATAAGCTGGTTGATCCAGCTTTCCGCCGACTTATTGCTACGTTTGAATCACTACCAGAGTCGCTGCCCGTTGTGCAGGTTGTTGGGCGCTAACTCTGGCGACGTAGGGTTGCGGCACCTGCGATAAGCGCGGCAATTGCAAATAAGCTAATAACGATTAAGTCGTGGATAAGATCGCCCGTCCAATCTGTATGCTGAGTAATATTTTTCATAGCATCAACGCTATAGGTGAGGGGCATAACGCCTGATAGCCAATCAAGAAACGGCGCCATTTTATCCCGGTCTACAAACAGCCCACAAATAAGCAGTTGCGGGAGGACGAAAGCCGGCAGGAATTGGACGGCTTGGAATTCATTGCGAGCAAATGCGCTCGTGAATAGCCCGAGGGCCATGCCAAGAAGACCGGTCAGGACGGCGGTCACGAGCAGGGGTAAAGTACCGGCTTTAACCGTGACATCTAGAAGGCCGAGTGTCACGGTGCTGGCTAGAATACTCTGGATAAGCCCCAGGAGCGCAAAGGCTAGCGCGTAGCCCAGCAACAAATCTAGACGAGACATTGGCAGCGTCATGAGGCGCTCAAGGGTGCCGGCGGTGCGCTCACGAAGCATGGCAACTGATGCCACCACAAACATGACTGTGAAGGGGAAAATGCCCAAAATAAGCGGCGCGAGATTATTAAAGGCAGTGGTTTCGTCGTTAAAGACATACTTAAAAAGCGTCACCAAGATGCAGGGGACAAACAGAATAAGCCCGACGGTACGGTGGTCATGCCGCAGTTGGCGCAGGACTCGGCCGGTGGTAGCAAAAACTCGGCGCGGGCTCATGAAGCGCCTCCGACCAGCCTGATGAAGGCGGCCTCGATGGAGTCCGTATGAGACTGGTGCTGTAGGTCGCTTGGCCGGCCGTAGGCTAGCAGCTGGCCATCGCGCAAGAGCATGAGCTGGTCACAGTGTTCTGCCTCATCCATGACATGGCTGGAGACCAGCAGTGTAATGCCGCTCTTGGCCAAATCATGAAACTGGCTCCAGAGCTGGGCACGCAGGAGCGGATCCACGCCGACGGTTGGCTCATCCAGAATCAACAACTTGGGGCTACCCAAGAGGGCTGCGGCCAACGACAGTCGCGATTTTTGGCCACCTGAGAGTGTGCTAGCTAGTTGTTTGCGTTGCAGCTCCAGGCCTACATCTGTGCACACGGTGGCGACCCGAGCGGCGTCCACGTTGGCCATGGCGGCGAAGTAACGTAGGTTTTCATCCACTGACAAGTCGCCGTAAATGGATGGTGCCTGGGTAACGTAGCCGATGCCTCGCCGCAGCGCGGTGGCGCCGGCCGGCTGGCCCAGCACCATAACGCTGCCAGGAGTTACGCGCTGGAGGCCCACAATGGCTCGCATAAGCGTGGTTTTGCCGGCGCCGGACGGTCCCAGCAGCCCAATAACTTGGCCGCTAGGCAGCTCTGCCGTAATCTGACGCAGTATAGGCTGGTGGTCGCGGGTAACCGATAGGTTTTTGAACTTGATCGCGACCGATACGTCTTTCATGGCTTTATAATACCACTTATGTTTTCTTGCTGAGTTTTTCTGACGTGGGCGCCATGGGCCGCTTAATACGCCGGGCAACTTGTCGCATGTCATCGTAACGATCGAATTCATCGGTGATTTCGCGGTCGATGATTTCTTCCAAAACATCTTCAATGGTAACAATGCCGTGAACTTCGGCGAACTCATCAATGACCACGAATAAGTGATTACGGGTTTTTAGAAAGGCGTTGAGAGTGTCATCAAGATGGTCATCTTGATTGATGAAGTAGACTCGCGATCGGGTCAAGTCATGGGCGGTTTTTTGTGAGGGCGTCACCCCGATGAGGTCTTTGGTATAAAGAATACCGGTAATATTGTCGGGCTTGTCGTTGTAAACGGGGATGCGTGAGAAGCCTGAGTCTTTAAGCTCTTTAATCATAGCGGCATCAAGGACGGTATCGGCGGACAACATCATGGCTACACTGCGGGGCGTCATGACCTCGCTGATTTGGCGGTCACCGAAGCTAAGTGCGCCGCGAGCAATACGGGCCTCATCTTGGTCGATGCCGCTGGTGGTGTGGTTGCGGTGCTCGTCGATGATACGGGTAAGCTCTGACTTGGAATAAACGGTTGGAAGCTCATCGCCGAGGGCCTTATCGAGCACCCAGGCGATCGGGGCGCAGACCGGGTATAGTATGACCATAATTACCTGGACGATGCCAGTAAATAGCGCGCCGATTCTTAGCGCGTAGCGAGCCACGATGGCCTGCGGCACAATCTCGCCAAAAACGGTGATGAGTACGGTGGTGAGCAGGGCGGCTACCACCCCGTGGTACACCGAGTCGAGCACAATTGATAAGGCCGAAATGACGGCCACGTTACCGGTAAGGAGTGTGACTAACAGCAGGTTGCCGCGGGCGCGTACCTTGTAGACCTTGCGGGCATTTCGATCACCCAGCTCGGCTTTACGTTTGAGCTCAAACGTGTCGAGACTCATGAGGCCAAGATTAAGACCGGAGAACAGCGCTGCTAAGGCGATGAGAATCGCCGCTACCACAATCAACATAGGACTTTATTGTAGCAGGTTCACCAGCATATCATCGATATGCTGGTGAAGGGCGATGCGCCCGGCGGTGTTGCTGAGGCTAATATCGGCCATTGCGAGCACTTCGGCCATGTTTTGGGCGTTTGGATTGGAGCTCGTGTCTTCGGCGGTTTGTTGGCGCTTAAACTCTTCAAAACTTAAGTTGTCGGTGGCTCGGCCGCGCTCCTGCGCCCTGGCGTAGCGCACTTCAAGGGGAGCCGTCAGGGCCAAAATAGTGCCGCCGGCTGAGCGGATCGCCGCCACCTCGTGAGGGTTCCGCAACCCACTAATTACTAGATGGGTGGCTTCATTGCGCAATGCTAGCTGGGCAAAGTAGTCTGGGCCGTGCTCGGTGCGGAGCTTATTGGCCACGTGCTTAAGGAGGGGTCTGGTTGGCTCGCCAAGATTATTTTCCAGGATATAAAAGCGCACAAAGTCGCCGGTTGAGACGTGCACGAAGCCGTATTGCTCTACTAAGTAGGCGGCCAGAGTGTCTTTACCAGTAAGTGGTTCACCAACCAAGCCGAGCGTGAGGTGTGGAGGCGTCTTCATCGTCGTCTATTTTAGCGGTAATACATGATTATGGCTATGGCACGTTGCAGCAACCAACTGTACAATACGCTTATGGTTAGTCGTCGCGTCATTATTGGGTACCGATTTGCTCTTGGGGCTGCCGTTATTATGGCACTGGTCGCCCAAGTTCATTCTTTGCAGCTGCGACCGAGTTTTAGTCTGGTTAACTTCTTTAGCTTCTTTACGGTGCTGAGCAATGTGATGGCGGCGGCGGTATTTTTGCTCGGCAGCATTTGGATGGTGCTCAACCGTAAAAACGTGGCGGCGGCCGGCTATGACCTCCTGCGTGGAGCCATTACGGTTTATATGGTGGTAACCGGCATGGTTTATCTGACACTGTTATCGGGTAATGAGGTGGCGCTCCAAACGACGCTACCGTGGGTGAACGCCATTCTGCATTACATCATGCCGGTGGCGGTATTAGCGGATTGGCTACTGGTGCCGCCGCGGACGCGCTTGGCAGCTACCCAGATTTGGGTATGGCTCTTATTTCCCGCAGTGTACCTGGTGTATTCGCTCGTGCGTGGGCCTATGGCGCAGTGGTATCCGTATCCATTTCTCGATCCAGGTGTGGTTGACGGGTATGGCGGCGTCACGGCATATGCGGCGGGGATTTTGGTGGCTATTTTGCTTACCAGCCTCGGTATACTAGTGGCTGGTAATTTCGCTCGAACGAAGCGATAAATTTAAGCTAGCTCAGACACGAGAGTCAAAGCCAAGCTTACTGCTTGTTGCGCAGCGGTATTTTACCAGTCGGTAGGTCGAATAGTACTCATGAGCTTACGATACTCCTATCTGAGCCAGATTATACGGGCATTGTGCCGGACTGTAATAATTTCTCATCAACTTCTAGCCGAAACAAGCCCAGCTGTCCCTTGACGGGAAAGGGCTCCCGTAGAACGCGTAGATTATGGAGCTCCCAAGCTTTGGCGCGCGGGTAAAGCTTGACGCATGCGGCAGATTCGTCGGCAGCGGTCATGGGGCGGATGTCTACGAGCTCTACGAGACAGAGCGCGACGCCGGTCGGCTCGCCCACGCCGGTGGTCGAGGCGCAGATGAGAATATCGCCCCGGTAGTTGGTGGACCACTTGCGGGTTTCCAGAGTCTTTTGTCCTTGCGCTACGAGATTAGCATAGGGCTGCTGGAGGGAGAGCGCGCGAATATTCATTACAGCACGTGTTGCTCGTGTTTGGCCGTCATGTGGCCGTCGTCGTCAATGTGGTACTCGAGGATGGTGCCAAACAGCATCTCGAGGCTGCCCACGGTATCATCGGATAGTGACTCAATGTATTTCATGAGCGAGCGGATAGAGTTTCCATGCGCCACGAGCAGGATAGTCTGGCCCTGCCGCACCGCAGGCACAATTGTTTGCAGATAGTAGGGCACCGAGCGTTCGTAGACTTGCTTGAGCGATTCACCCTCAGGAATGGCTACATCCCAGCCGCGGCGGATGAGCTGGAACTGTTCATCGCCGAGTTCCGTTTTCATTTGCCATTTGTTTTTGCCGGTATAGATGCCATAGTCACGTTCGTTGATAGCTTCGTTTGAGGTGTACGGCGGTAGGGGTGCGCCCATGCCTTCCATGACACCTTTGAGTGTTTCTAGCGTGCGAATCTGTTTTGATAGAAAGACGTGGTCGATGTGAGTGCCGCGGAGAGCTTGGCCAATAAGGGCGGAATCGTGGTGACCCTTGGAGCTGAGATGTACGTCTCTGGTGCCGGTCCAGATGCCTTTGGCGTTCCACTCGGATTCACCGTGGCGCAGAATAATTAATCGGCCGTCGGGGTTTGGGGTAACTGTCATGGTTCTATTATGGCTCTTAACTTGGGTTTGTGCCAAACTTAGAGTATGAAAATTACGCATGTTTTAGGACGAACAATTCTCGATTCACGGGGTAATCCAACCGTGGAGGCCGAAGTAACGCTTGAGGGCGGCAGTACTGGTCGGGCGGCAGCGCCTTCGGGTGCATCAACGGGTTCACGAGAGGCACTGGAGCTTCGCGATGGCGGCCAGGCTTTTGGCGGCAAGGGCGTTAGTCGGGCGGTGGCTCACGTAAACGAAGAGATTGCTCGGGCACTCGTTGGACAGGATTGCCAGGATCAGGCCGAGCTTGACCGGCTAATGCGCGAGCTTGACGGCACGGATGATAAGTCTCGCCTAGGCGCTAACGCCATACTAGCGGTGTCGCTGGCGGCTGCTAAGGCTGCGGCGGCGGGCTTGAATCAGTCATTTTATCGCTATATTGCGACCCTGGCGGACAATAAACGCCTCAGTCTACCGCTGCCAATGATGAACATTCTTAATGGCGGCCAACACGCTACCGGCTCAACTGATATCCAAGAAATGATGATAATTCCCTTAAAGGCCGGCACGATTTTTGAGGCGGTTCAGATGGGTGCTGAGATCTTTCATGTCTTGGGCCAGCGGCTTAGGACTGAGGGTTATGCCACGACGGTGGGTGATGAGGGTGGTTATGCGCCTGCGCTCGCTGGCGATCATCGCAAAGCCCTGGAACTTATCATGGATAGCATTGAGGCGGCCGGATACAAGCCAGGTCAGGATGTGGCGCTGGCTTTGGATGTGGCGGCTTCGGAACTTGTGAGGGGCAATGGCTATCGGGTGGATGGGCACGATTATGATGCTGCGGCGCTCACCGAGCTCTATGCCGGCTTGAGGCAGGACTACCCCATAGTCTCAATCGAGGATGGGCTGAGTGAAGACGACTGGCCAGGCTGGACCGCGCTTACGGAACGGCTCGGAGACGAGCTTCAGCTCGTGGGTGATGATTTATTGGTGACGAACCCGCAGTTACTTGAGCGTGCTATTAAGCAGCGCGCGGCCAACGCCATCTTGATTAAGCCCAATCAGATTGGCACGCTCAGCGAAACGATCATTGCGGTCAAAATGGCTCAAGCGGCCGGTTGGCGCACAGTTATGTCGCACCGCTCGGGCGAGACCGAGGATACTACGATCGCTCACTTGGCTGTAGGTTTGGGCGCTGGCCAAATCAAAACCGGCTCACTGTCACGCTCCGAGCGGACGGCCAAGTATAACGAGCTTATTCGCATAGCCGAGCAGGGGGAACTAGCACTGGCGCGTCCGTTTGAAAAGTAACGATACCGGGGCTACATCTAAGTCAGCAAATAGATACCGCCGAATAGGATGAGGGTAAACAGGATCTTTTTCCAGACGTGGCTAAAAGCGGTTTGTTCATGAAAGATTCGTGGAGCTATTAACGTAAGAGCTATGCCATACATAATGCCATAAAACACCTGAGTGCTGCTTAGTAGCGAGACTAAGGCTACGGGTCCCAGGAGAATGGCAAAAAAAGTTATGGCCTTAGAGACAATAAAAATGCCTTCATTGAGGAACATGATACTAAGCACCTTTGGCCCGACTCCACGAAAGCTGGCCCAAAAGGCTCGGCGAATGGCAGGAAAACCCACCACGAGAACCAGGCCGCCAATAGCCAGGCCCCAGCTCTCGTAAATTAGAATGGGGGCAAAGCCGTTAAGATCGATGGTGAATTTGATAGCGATGTTTGCCAGGGCAAAGAGGATGTTGGCCAACAAAATAAGCCAAAGTGCTGAATTGATTCGAAATTTCTCATCGCTGCGCTCAATTGACAAAGCAACGACCGCTCCAAAGACGAGCACAAAGCCCAGGAGCTGAACTCCCGAAAGTCTCTCGTGGAGGAATAAATAAGCCAGTGCGAGCGTAAAGATGGGTGTGGTCTGGAGGAGTGCAATAACGAAGCTGGCGTGATTTTTGGATAGAGCTTTAAAGTAAAATGCGTATCCCCAGAGTGAGAGCATGCCAGAGGCAAGCACTAGCAGAGCGTTTCGGCTTGATAGGATGGGCTGGCCAGCAAACAGCCAGACTAGCGTCCCAAAGGCAGTGGCTGTTACCGCACCATAGATAGGCATACCACGGTGGTCTTTGACCTTGTGCTCTACGACGTATTTGTCGATAAACAAGACAATAGTGTAAATGGCCGGAGCGATCAGCGCTAGCCAAATCCAGTTCATGGCTAGTTGATGACCACGGGCTCGCTGCCGATAATACGGATTGAGTCACCGTTTACGACCACGGCGCTGTCATCGCGCAGGCCATAGACCTTGCCCTTAAAGCTGGCTGTGGACTGCAGGAGGGTGTCTTTGCGATTGGCGAAGTGGGGCGAGTCAAGATGGGGCATTATGGAGAAGTCCACGAGGTTGAGGTACTCCTGGATATCGTAGGGGCTGTCTTCGCCGTAAATTAAGTGGTAGGCCTCGGCGGAAATGCGTCGGCCTACAATCATGGAGCCAGCGCTGCTGCCCACATACACTTTGGATTCAAGCAGTTTGCGCAGCACAGTATCAAACCCGGTTTTCTGTAACACGGTCATGAGATAGTCAGTATTGCCGCCGATCATAAAGATGACGTCTTTGGAGCTGAGGCGTTCCTCAGCCTCCGCTGGGGAGAGGGCGAGAAGGTCGATAATATCGATTTCGCCTGAGAAGTTTTCGGCTGCGGAATTCATATTATTTATGACCCAGCGCTTATCACCCTCTTCCACGGCGTAGGCTTCGTTAATGATGGCGACTGAGATTTGATCTTGGGGCTTATCACATAACTCCACACAGGCCTGGACGGTATTGGGAGTTGCAAAGGCTTCGGAGCAGAGTACGAGTTTCATAGTTTTTAAGTATAGCAGCCTTGCCTGCGATCAGGAAAAAGCCCTGCCAGGATAAATCCTGGCAGGGCCGGGAGTGCTCGGTGCTCACTCGTAGTGGAAGGCTCGGAACTCGGCCAACTGGGCGGCTTTGTCCAGCTTCAGGCTGTAGACCTCCATGAGCCGTTGCAGGTTGTGCCCGTCGTATTTTTGAGCGACCTCCCTAGCGGATTCGTTTGGGTCTACGTAGACTGGGTAGTCTTCGTGATTGAAGTCACTGGCAACTACCATGTGGGTGGCTCCGCGCGCCACGCCCTCGTCGAACCATCGCTCGATTTGAGCTCGGCTGGTCATAACTCCTCCTTGGTGAGGGTGTGAAAAACAAAAATACGGCTACACAAAGTCAATGACCTTGTAATAACCGCAATGGACGCTCCAGGTGGAACCGCTGACCTATTACTGATGTTATTATAACGCAAAAGTCCGCCCGTGGGAAGCGATCCAACTCGGTGAGCCACTAAGACTACGGCTGGCTATAAAAAAACAAGGCGCCCCGACGAAGTTGTGGCTTCGTCGGGGCGTTGTCGCTAGGGCCGGCTAACGACGTGGTTTTTTGGCAACAATCTGGCGTTGCCGCCGGTGCCGTGTAGTTCGGCCCGTCAGTATTGATCGTGGTGGTTGCGACTGGCCCTTGGGACGAATGTGTAGGGAGGCCAAGGTGGGGTACACGCCGCCAAGGAAGGCCTCGATTTTGAAACGCTCGGTGGGCCTGACGATGACGGCCCGCTCGGGTCCGACCGTCCAGTCACCAGATTGGCGGGCAGCGGCCAGAAGTTTTTGAGTACCTTCTGATACGGTGACTTGGCCGTTTGCGACGAAGTCGTTGAGCATTCGTAGCCCGCTCTTGACATTGGGCTTGAACCTTAGCACCAGCCCATGGCCAAGTGGCATATCGGCCAACTGCTGGGCTGGGTTTACAACTCTGACGTTCGGCATGTGCTCCTCCGGCTAGAGAAATGGTGAAGAACTTGTCGGTAAACCCGGCGCAATCAAGTCGGTAGGTTCCGCCGCACCTGCAGCCGACACTCCGAGCGGAATCTTGTTGCTGCTCGTAGTTGGGTGCTGAATGGTGCTACCAGTCCGTTCGACATACTCGGACACTGAAGTGGCTGTGATGGGATCCCCCAGGGGAGAGTGGGCTAGTTGGGCAATATTATAAACTTAAAGCAGTAATTTGTAAATATCATGCTATTGAAGTAGAATAGGTTCATGATACATACACGTCTACCCGGCGGTACCGCGCATGAGATGCCGGCTGACTTAAAGCAAGCGCTGACGACTGTTCCGGCGGCGAGGGCAGCCTGGGAGAGTCTAACCCCACTGGCGCGCAATGAGTGGATTTGCTGGAATATTACGGTTAAGCAAGCCGAGACCAGACGGCATCATATCGAGCGCACCGTCACAGAGCTGCAAGAAGGTAAGCGCCGGCCATGCTGCTGGATTGGTTGTATCCATCGCAAAGACAAAGCGATTAGCCCATCGGTGCAATGGGTACTGGACAGGCAGGCCAAGACGAAGTAAGAGGCTCCACTCGTCGTGAGTGAAGCCTCTGGTAACTTGGTCGGGCAAGAATCTAGTTTCTGGATTCCGCGAAGCACTTCTTGAGCGCCGCCAGAGTTTCTTGCGAATTGGCCGTAATCAGGAAGTCGCAGGCTAGAGCGTCCAACGGGTCACACGGTTGGATCCGTTGGCTGTCGCGGAGAATTCGATAGCCGGCAATCGCACCGCCGGCGTTACTTACAAGCAGTGCGCCAAGATGATCCCAGGGGCCTCCAGCCGTGCCAATTGAACCCGCTGCGTATTCGCCGCCGTTTGCCACTAGCACCTGATGTATGCCGTTTGAGCCATACATTTGAAGCTTGCCAATCTGGAGGATTCCCAGGATCAGGCTTTGAATTTGCTCCGCGGAGTAAATGTCGTACTTTTCGCCGGTCAGGGCGTCTTTGCGAGCAAAAGCTTGACTGAGATCAAGGTGGATACCACCCTTATGACCCAGGGTCCCTCGCCACACCCGATGTGTGACGGGCATGGCGCTTGGCTGCCACTGAGCGGTGTCATAGGCAATGACCTGACAGGCACCTCCACGCGATACCCACACAAGCCCGCTGGCAGGCAGCCCAATGGCCACTGCGACTACTTGGCTAAGTTCGCGGTCATATACTCCGACCATGACGGTACTCGTGGGCGCGCCGGTAACAAACGGGTAGGTGCCGTCGAGCGGATCAACCAAGGCCAAGTACTGTCCGTCGTAGTCCGATAAACTTCCGGCATGGCCAATCAGGCCGCCCTCTTCACCGAGCACAGCGATATCGGGCAACTCCCGCTGGAGTACCTCCACGATCGCTAGCTCGCATTCTTGATCGACGGCCGTAACGAGCGTTTTGTCCAAGGCTTTGACTGCTGCCGCGCCTTTGGTGTTTTGGCCGGTTTGGTAGGGGCGGACGATCGCCATGCCAGAAACAACGGCCTGGAGGACGGCATGCTCAAGCTGGGTAATGGTGGGCATAGAGGTATTAAACCATTAAAGCTACTGCTAGACCATGAAAACCAGGTGTGCTTGCCGGCTGGGGCGACACTACCTGGGTGAGGATGAGTGCCACATAGCGAAGTCGATATGCCTAAAGCCTTCTGACTCGTAAAACCGCCTTAACCAGGGTGAACTCTTGTCGTATGTTAAGCCGAGATACTTGACGCCACTTTCATGGGCGTAGCGGGTGATTATCTCGGAGATACTTCGCCCGATGCCGTGGCGCCGATGGGCAGGGTGAACCACCAGATCAACCAATTCAGCATGCCGCTGATTTCCGCAAAGAAATCCCACACCCACCACTTGGCCCTGGCTGTCTCGAGCGGAAACATTGAGCAGGTTCTGCTGGAGACACGTGTTCCATTCGCCCTCATCGCAGTCCCACCCGTTTAGTTGGCGCAGCGCCACCACTTCCTTGGCAGTGAGATTGTGGTCAATCGAAATTTGATATAGCATTTGGCGGCTAAGTAGTTTTTGCTAGATTCATTGGATAGGAGGTTTGGGCAATTTTGGTCTTCGCTCGGCCGTCTCGACTGATATCGATGGTGATGCCGGCGCCATAGTCCACTGCAAGTGGTGTGTCTTTGGCCATGCCAAAGATCTCGCGCTTCACATAAGGACTAATGGTGTCATAATGAGTGGCGGCCCAGATCACGAGCCGGTGGCCTGGCTTGGCGTTGTGGTAAGCGCGCGCGTATCGAGCCATAACCTCCACGGAATAGGCCATCCGGTCCGTGATGTCGTCTGGACCTTCCGCGCCCAGTTTTAGCCGTTCTTCGTGTTCCTGATCTTCTTCAAAAGCCCTCCAAAAGTCGAGATTCAGATTGCCGTATTTATCCTTAAGAAATTGGACGAAATCTGGCGCTTTTTCAAACATTTGCGGTTCTCTTAGACTGGCCATAGGTCGGGGACCTTCGCCGCCATGCAAATGGTGGGCGGGGTTAATGTTTAAGATATTGGAAATGGGCAATCCCTGCTGTTTGAAAGCCTGCATGGTGGCTTGGCGCGCCACCTCAGCGGTCTCCAGGCTGCGCCTGCCTCCTCCTCCATATTGCGTGTCACTGGCCAAGAACAAGACCTCAACTTTTGACCGCTCAGATTCAGGTACCGTTGCTAGTAGTTGATTGAAGTGGCTGAGTGCGGCCTCTTTTTCGGCTGCGGTGGCCTCCGGGGTAAGGCTGCCAATTTGCCCGTCCTCGGCCGATCGGTGGTATCGGCCGTGGCGTTGCAGCACAATTTCAGTACCGCCGCTCTCGATTGGGCGTGGCGCGAGATCGCTCCGCTCGATCCTGGCGGGGTAGCTCTTTTCGGCTGCATTATTCAGCGTCGAATACATCTCCGCTGATTCAAATGTTCGCCCTGCATCGGTATGCTCGCCGTTGTTCATAATCAAATCATACGTGATTGTTGCTGTTATGCTAGATTTAAGAAAAGGACTTTTGATGAGCGATTTAAACTTAGAATCAGACCAAACAGTTTCGGCTTCAACACAGCGAGGTGGCCGTAAGTCGGTAATTATAGCCACACTGTTTGTGTTGCTACTAGCGCTTGGCGGCGGTGGGTATTATTTTCTCCAGTCTCAAGAGGCCCAAAAGAAGTTGTCGGCGGCTCAAGCCGACGCAGTGGGGAAGCAGAAGGAGCTGGTCGATCTGCAGCGTCACATCAACTCCTTGACCCAGGGCGCATCAGCGACCAGCACTTCGGCTGCATATTATAGCGTGCCGGAACTCGGCATTAAATTTAAGCTCGATGCAAATCTTCAGGGCATTGAGTATGCCTACGACCAGAAGCTCAAAGTGGCAGCTTTTTACACGCGAAACTTGGCTTATCTGGCCGCTGTTGATAATCACACCGACACCTATGCACTGTCTGGGCCGGCAGTAATTGGACTGGTTCAAGTTGAGTCAGCCGTCCCTGTCTGTAGCGCCAGCTGCGCCCGCGAGGTGAAGCAACTGAGCAACGGAAAGCATGTGCTGTACAACCATCCACAATCCGGAATTTCCTCTAACCCCGCGACGCAAAAGACATTTGACGCAGCAATAACCTCATTTGAGGTTGCGTTAAAAGACGCGCAGTCTCAGTAGTTGTCGACTCAGCTCAGTCTTCAAGCTCCTTGATGTAGCTCAGTATTCTTCTGGGGTGCAGGATTGTTTCCTCGATAATGGTGCCAATGTGTCCATATGACGCGCGTTTTACGAGCTCAATAGAGTTACCGGCCTGGTTTTGCTTGTCAATCTCACCTAGAACCTCAGTTGTGTCGATAAGCTTATCGTTTGTGGGAAGAATAAAAATAGCCCTTTTGCCTTTCAGGCTCCGGGGATCGGAGTGAATGTTAATGTCGCGCCAAAGCCTTGATAGTTCGGCATGATTCTGTGGCCAAATCTTGTCGCCGTAGATATTTTTGGCTACGGTTACAATATTTCCACCCGTCACCATCACGGCTTTTTTAAACCGCTTGGACCGTCTAAAAATATTCAGGGACAGGAGCGAGCCAAGGCTAATACCTACCAGCAAAATTTCTTTATCCGTTTTGCTTGCGGCCTTCTCGGCAAACGCCACTACTTCGTTCACGAGGTTTGGTAAGGCTTTTGAATCGCCAGAGCTCAGTACGGATTTGGGGAAGTCTAAGGCGGTGACGTTATAACCCGCCCGGTTCATGACGGCTGTGAGCCTTCTGGTTTGCCAAATTGCCCCTCCGAAACCACACAGTAAAATCGCTTCTTTGGCCGGCTGGGATTTGGTAGGAAAGTGGCGGATATTCTGGATGAGTTTTGACATGCATAAAGTTTATTCAATCTTATCCGTAAATACCACCAGGCGTTTGGCGTAGGCTTTCTGCGCTTTATTCCAGGCTCCCGCGCAGGTAATGAGGTTCAAGTGTGCTCCCGCGCGCTCATTATTAAAGACGTCATTCGTAGAATCGGTGTCGCGGTATGTTCGCACCTTCCGGACTGCATATGAAGTGGTTTGGCCGGCATCATCTGCCACCGATAGCACATCTCCTACTTTGAGCCACTTAAGATCGTTAAAAACACTCTTCTTGCCCTTCAATGTACCAAAATGCCCCACGATCACGGCGCTGCCAGCCTCGCCGGGGTGCGGGCCATACTTATACCAGCCAACATCCTGGATGTTTGGTGGCACATCCATGTTTCCGGCCGGGGTTATGCCGAGGACTTCGATATTCGCGTTAACTTTTATTCTGGGAATTTGCAGGCGTATGGGTAGGGGCTGTAGTGTCGACGAGGGGGCTACAGCGGGTGTTGGAACCACCGGTGCTGTGGACGCTTGAGTATACTGAACCGGTGATGGCGGTATGGACCAAAGCGCATAGAAACCGTAGCCTACTACCGGAAGAAAGGCTGCCAGGCCTCCAAGCATCCATGTCTTTCGGCTGGTCAACGGCCGGGGAAAATGCCGCGTCGGTTTTGGCGAAGGTAGAGGGTAGCCGATACAGTCGCGGTGATCAAGATAATTAAACTGATCCAGAGGGTGTCGTCGGCTTGAGGCCCAGTGCCGGTTCCGGGAAAGCCGGGGGCACTAGGAGCAGCGGGAGTAGCGCTGGGAGTGGCGCTGGGAGTGGGAGCTGCTGCACAAGTGGGAGTGGTAAGCGTATCGGTGCTGGTTGAGATGGTGCCACCAAAGGCCAAGGCGCGACCGGTCCAGGCCACCGTGCTGCCAATGGTGATACCTGCAGCGTCGATGTCGGTACCCATGAACGTTGAGTTTGCACCCAGAGTGGTAGCGCCAGTGGGGGTCCACCATACGTTGCAGGCTGTGGCGCCGTTTGAGGCTGTCACCACTGAGTTGCTCACTGTAGTGAGGGCGCCGTTTATGCGGAAAATGTACGTCCCGGCACCGTTAAGGGTTATGCCACCAGCGCCAATAGAGGCCGCGCTTGAAGCCGTGGTGCAGTAAACTCCCGGGGTGTACACGCCAACCGTGCCATGAGTTGTTTCCGTGGCCAGGTCTACCGCTCCGGCCGGAAAGGTAAAGGTGCAAGGTTGACTAGCCAAAGCGCTCAAGGCGGTACCTTGGGCCGTGCCCGCCGCCGTGTAGGTGCTCGAGGGGGCTACATATGTCGAGCCGCCATTAACCGTTGGCGCTACAGCCGGCCCGGTAGTGTACCCAAGGTCTCCGGTGAGAGTGGTGCCGCTGACCGTATTAGTGTAGGTGCTCGAGAGGATTGCAAATGTACTGGCCGCCCCCAGGCTAGGCGATGTGGCCGCCTGGGCTGGTGAGGCCAAAAGAAAAGCCAGAACCAATGAAATTAGCCCGGCGCTCTTGCGTGGCTTAAATGAATTCATGATAGTAAATCGCATATGTCGCTCATTCCTTGCGTTCCTCTTGAGATTAACTTATTTGTAACATTTTAGCCAACCCCTTGTAATGAGCCGGATAGAGTTACTGCATAGGGCTTGCCAAAGCCTTATTTTAAGGTACGACCCTTTGCTTTTACCGAACAGGAAGGGCTGCTTTAAGCCAAACCTATCGATCTGACGTTTCTTGCATAAAAATAATTCCTGACTGGGTCGCAGTGGAGGTTAGGGCTGCAACCGCAAATAAGCCCGCATTAAAAATGCTAGAATATGTCCATGACATCGATCGATTCTAAGCTATTTTCTCAAGACACACCGCTCATGTTTGCGGATGGTGCCGAGGTTTATCAAGACCTGGAGAAGCAGTATATTCGGCACGACCGTGGTTTTTTCATTATGGCGCCTTCGGGAGCGGGAAAGACCCATTTTGTAAAGAACCAAGATAAGCCTCATTGGCTTGATGGGGATTTGCTCTGGACACTGACAAAGGCACACCCGAGCGGTGCTTGGTGGCTGGATGGCGTAGAGGCTATCACGGCCATCGATCAGCGCTGTGATGTGGTGACGGCGCAGGCAAAGAAGCTAGGCTTCTGGATTGTCGGCGCTTCAAATGCTTGGCTCAGGCCCGACGCTATCGTGCTGCCACACTGGTCCACGCATAAGCGCTATATTGCCTTGCGGGAACATGGTGATTATGACGGCGGCGCCACTACGGCCGAGCTAGCAGGTGTGCTAGGCCACCGGCGCTGGATTAGCAAGTGGAGCCGTCAGGGAGTGCCCAAGTTCAACTCAGTGGCCGAAGCTGCAGAGTACCTGGAGAACCTGAAAGAGGACTCATAAAGTCTCTACGATAGATTGTTAAGTACGCTCTCAAGTAGCGCCACATCCTTGATAATGTGTTCAACAGCCATCTCCTCGGCCTCTTTTTTTGAGAGGTGACCAGTAAGCACGACTACAGGGGTGACTCCGGCGGCTCGGGCCATATTTACATCAGATTTAGCGTCTCCCACCATTACGGTCTCACTGGGCAGAGCTCCTTCGCTCTTCATAATTAGTTCCAACATGTGAGGGTGTGGTTTTTGCTTCTCTGAGTCATTGATGTCGTATCCCGAGATTATCTGGCTGAATACCTTCGGCACTGCAAACTTGGGCATAACTTGCTCTTCTAGCACGATAGGGTGGGCTCCCGTTGCGACGGCTAATTTGTATTTTCCTTTTAGGCGTCGAAGCAACTCGTTGGCTCCCTTAACGTAAGTAAGAGCGCTTGTGAACGTTCCACCAAAGAAAAGTCTCTCGTAATTATCGCAGGCTTTGTCTAGGAGTTCTGGCTGCTCGCGTAAAAGATTTCGAAGCTCATCGCGGTGAGGGTTACTCCACGTTTCCAAAATCCGTCGATGCTCTTCCGCTGGTTCCAGGTGCACGCCAACGGAAACCAGAGCTTCATGCAGGCATTTGATGTAACCCTCCTTGGAGCCCAAGGTAAAAACATCATCCCAGTCAAAAATAACTAATTTTATCACTAAGCTAGTATAGCGTACGTGCGGTCACGAAACTGTTTTGCGCCTACCGGACCACCACTTCCAGAGCGCATTGACGGCGAAGACGGCGACCGCGGAGATTACGAAAGAGCCAAGAATATCGAGCGGGTGATGGATGCCGCCCGCTACTCTTGCCGAACTAACTGCAAGTGCGACTGCAACGAGGACAATGCTGAGCCGCCGCGAGAAGGGCCACACTAGAAAAGCCAAGAACGAGGTTATTAATGCGTGATCGGACGGGAAGCCATTGTCGTTGGCATGAGGGATTAAAGGCGCGAAATGACCTACCACGAAAGGTCTTGGGTCGCTTATTATATGATTTCCTATTTTTGCCAAAAGTAGGGCCAACAGGCCGCCCGTTATCGCCTCGACTGCGAAGCGTTTCTTGCCACTTGAGTCGAGGCGGAGCCAGAATACCGCAACGAGTACGAGACTAAGAATTAATAAATACTTGGCACAAAAAATGATCAGTTGGTTCATCCATCAACGATACCAGTTTTGGAGGGTAAACATAAGATTAAAATTTAAATTTTGCTTTAACAAAGGCATAAATAACTTGCTTCGCGCTTAGTCTGCGGCTGAGCTTTGCTCGTATGCGCCGTCATACCAAAACTGCGGCATGCCATCACAGGTCTTTTGGGCGGCCCGCGCGATTGGCACCATGGCGGCTTCCTGCTGCTTGGCTACATAGAGGTGCTTCACCCAGCCATAGTCCACGAGTTTGATGCCGGTGTCTGTTCCGGTGGCCGCTTCATCACCCATGCCGCCGGTATAGTTGAAGGTTTTTATCTCGCACGAATCCAAGGCGGTTTTGGCCTGCGCCAACGTGACCCATCGTGTGCCTTCGGATGTTGGATCGGCTTCTCCGGCATCGTTGAAGTACGTAATCTCGCACTTTGCGCTCACACGCTTGGCCGCCGCTACGTAATCCGCGTAATACTTGGGGTCGGCGTGGGATGCCTTGTAGACCCATTCACCCTTAGCATCGCGATTATTCTGGTAAGTGAGAGTTATTTCATTTTTCTCGAGCATGATACTGGAAATTTCGCAGCTGGTGATCTTCGCCAACGTTTCGTCCTTGCTCATAACACGGGTGAACTCATTGTGCCTGGCCTCACTGGCTTTCTTGGCTTGGGCCTGATCGTACACATACCAGCCATCACTCCCGAGAACTGCTAACGCCATTAACGCTACCACTGCGCACTGCCATGGCTTCGGGGTGCGGATCGCCAGAATGAGACCGCAAATCCCTCCAACCAGCAAAATGTAGGGCAAAGCGCCATACAGCGGCAAAAATGGGAGGATAAAAAATTCCGTCCCAGACACGCCGCTCTTGGCGGCGCTGCTTAGTGACCATATGAGCCACAGGGCAAATAATCCGCACACGGACGAGGTCAACAGTCCGGCTAGCAGAAGCGCATTGAGCCATGGCCAACGTGGTTTTATGCGTTCTCCCACAACCGACACGCCAGGGACGGTTCCGGAGCTGGGCGTATTTTCCGGCGACGGATCTGCGGCGATCTCTGCCTTGGCCTCCTCAATGAGTCGCCTTTTTGCTTCATCATCGGTTTTATTCATAAGCCAAGTGTATCATCGAATGAGGAGCGCGGATTATCGCTCTATGTTAGTCTTGAGGCCGTCCGCCAAGCGTTCAAAGAACGCTCGGGCATACTCATAATCGGCTTTTACGAGCTCGCGCGCTTCTGGTGTGGTGATCGACTCGTATTTGCGCTGCAAGTGGCCGCCTGTCCAGAAATCGGCCACGATATCATTCAGTGTATCGCCCTTGAGCGTCCGAACCATAATGATCCGAGCAACTCCAACTGGCCCAAACACATCCAGTTTGTCGGCGTCTCGCAGCAGGGTGGTCTCGATAGGCTCGCTGGATTTTTTAAACTTGGGATTAGAGCCGTGATTGGCGATGGAGTCCAGCACGGCCTCGATCTTATTGGCCGGGAATGCAATTTCACGCAATACTTCTTCGGCGATCTTATGATCGAAGTCATGATAATCCTCGCCGGTTTTATCCGGATAGTAGGCGGCCATATCATGGAGAAGGGCGGCACCGGCAAGGATGTCAGCGTCATATGCTACACCGAGTTTTTCGGCAAGTTGTACGGCATATTGATAGACTCGCCAATGATGATCAGGGCCATGGCTTTTAAGCGGGTTTTTGGCCTCGCTGTACCGACGTTCATTTGCTTTAAGAAGCGTTTGTTCAAGCTTATTCATACCGACAGTATAACGGAACTGGCTTCGGTCGGGTTGGAAGTTAGCTGTATGGGTACGAGCGACTAACTGCCACTTTTCCTCCGGGACCACAATCACTCGGCGGCTGGTGGACCCACAAGTTTAATAAGCTCTAGTGGGTCCGCGAGCCCTTGCCGATCATCTAGCGCGCTCGCCAGGGGTTCGCCAAATTGCTCTTGTATTACGTGCCTAACGGATGTCGTGTCACCATTAAAACAGCCTTTTATTAGGGCATTAAAATTCTCCGTAGGCATTGTAGCTTGCATAGTCTCAATAAGGCGGAGCTGAGGGATGCGGCTATAGGCTCCGCCGCCAACTCCAGGTTCAACAAAAATATCCTTAGGTTGCAATTGGTGCCCGCCCACAACTACGGGGCCAGCTTCAAGATAGGTCTGTCGGTAAGAAAGCTCCTCATCGCTCATGAAAGAGGCTAGGCCACCATTCTCTAACGCCACTTGAGCTAGGTAGTCTGCTACACCTTCGTTAAGGTGAAATGAATATTTCTCAAGGCCATGAGTCGCCTTATGAGATAGCTCGTGAGCCACTGTGTAGGCCTTAACCATTTGCTCAGCCCTAGAGGACGCATAAAGCGCCGCATCAAAACGCACGTAAATAGTACCCGTCTGTGAGTCATAATAGGCATCCGAGTCGGGTGCACTCGTCGGGGGCTCTAAGCTGGCCCACTGATCTGGGCTCATTAGTCGTACGGTAGAGGTGTCCACCTCCATTGCCGCCACGCCAACTCCAGCTCGCATTTGGTTAAGGTGCTGAATGGTTGCGTCAAAAGATGAGGACAGCTCTTGGTAGTTCTCAATTGAAGTGTATTCAAGCTCTGCATTACGCTCCGCACGATCCCGAGCTATCTTCTCTAGATTGTTCTCTAAATTGATAGCAGGACCGAGAGGCGGGCGGCCATTTTCCCAGTCTGAAGGTTGCATGATGTGCTCATCATAGCAAAATCGCTCGGTAGGGGGTAGATTGATGAATAATTCCTGGCTCCGGAGGTCGGGCTCGAACCGACGACCCAACGGTTAACAGCCGTTTGCTCTACCACTGAGCTACTCCGGAATATGTGGTATGGGACTTTTGTATTTGTACCAGGCGATTATAGCCAGGTGAGCGCGTTTGGTCAATCGACCGGCGGCTTGGGCTTTTTGCGGTCTTTGGGGAAATGCTTGTCGAGCCAGCGCCGAACCGGATCCAAGGCGCGCCGGGCCCAGTGGTATTCGGTGCCGAGAAGGGCTAAGCCGGCAATAATAGTTATGATGCCGGGGCCGGGGAGGACCAGCATGGCTATGCCGCCCAGGATGATGAGGAAGCCTGCGATTGTAACAAGTGTTTTGCGAAATAATCGAATCGCCATAGCGTCCCCAAAGTGATGATTTAACCCTACCAATAGCAGGGGTTGGTAACAAGCATAATCTTTACGGCCCGCATCAGACAGCATATGATGCTGATATGTCAAAGCGAGTGTTGATTGCAATAGTTGTTCTGCTGACTGCGGCCGGATTCTTTATGGCGTCACGGAATGTGACCGAGGCACATAAGCTCAGTCAGGCTGTGCTGGCTGCCGATGCGGCCGCTCAGGACACGGTGGCGCCACTGGGCACCCTCAAGCACTACGTAGAGGGGCACATGGGCGCCAGTAGCGGTGTGACGCTGGGGAGTGGCTATCAGCGAGCCCAGGTGGCGGCTCAGGCGGCAGCTACGGCGTCGGCGGCCAACTCACAGATCTATGCTGCCGCCCAGGCCGCTTGTTCCGGCAAGAGCGACTCCATCACGCAGGCCAGGTGTAACCAAGACTACCTGGCCAAGCATCTGGTAAGCGTCGCGCCGGCCACGCCGGTGGCGGCTCCCAAGCAGAGCGACTTCCAGTATTACTTTGCCGCGCCATTCTGGTCGCCGGATCTGGCCGGAGCACTATTCGCCGGAGCCGCTATTGCCCTGGCGCTGCTGGTGATAGCTTTTGTGAGGCGGTCGCGATGAACCCTGAGCTGTATGGACTAGTGCGGCGGCTGGCGCGGGAAATTATTCCAACCTCGACTCAGGCGCTAGGGGCGGTGTTTGTAGCGTTGGGGGTCCTGGTGGTGGTTCAGAGTCAAGATATCTTGGCCCGGTTTGGTATTAGTGATGATGCCATTATGTCCACTCGCCATCAGCTGGTTGACCGGTTTAACGTTATTTTGCAGTCGGACATTGCTTCTAGTGTGGCCTTGGTATCATTTTGGGCGGCCGTGGGCCTGGTGGCCTATTTGGTGTGCTGGGGTGGGTACAATATTTTCGTAGAAGCCCGCAATGAAGCCATTATTGAGACGCAGTACACCAATCATCCGCTGCACTGGCGTGGCCCGCTACAGACACTGGGGCTTAAGATGTTCTTCGCCGTGTTGTTCTTGCTGTATTGTATGAATTTTCAATATGCCTTGGCGTTTTGGCTCGCGATGACGGCGCCATTGTTGGATCATCTAGATGTGAGCAGCATTCTGCTAACGCTCGGAGGGGTTATTGGGCTATCCGTGCAATTGTACGGCCTCTTATTGCTATTGCAGCTAACTTTTACGCCCTGGTATCGACCTGAGGCATTTACAGACGCGAAGGATTAGGCTATAGTTACCGCGTAAGTATTAATCGTCCCGAAGACGCAAAATCGTCCCAGCCCTGAGCTTGGCGATGTAAGTGGAGCCAAGCTAAGTGGCCAAGAAACTATTTGTCGGCAACCTGCCGTACACAACAACTAACGAGAGCCTGGGTGAATTCTTCGCCCAGTACGGCGAAGTCATGAGCGCAGCGGTCATCATGGACCGCGCGACCGGTCGCTCGAAGGGCTTCGGCTTTGTCGAGATGACCAATGACGCTGAGGCCGATACGGCCATCGCCCAGGCTGACGGCGCCGACATGGATGGCCGCAAGCTGACCGTTAGCGAAGCTCGTCCTAAGGTTGATGCCCGCTAGTTTTTTAGCGAATCGTTAGTTCTAAAAAAGACCCGCAAGGGTCTTTTTTAGTTCGTGCCAAAAAAGCTTTGTCTTGGCTTCTTCGAGAAGAATTTGAACGGGTCGCGTATTTGAACCGAGCACCTGGCGGGTACTACCGCAAATTCTCTCTCGGAGGACAAGACTTCATTTGGGCTACTTGCGGCCAAAGAACCGCGAAAGGCCTCTCTTGAACTTGCTCCAGGTCGTGTTGTCTTTGTCGTACTGAGCGCCGGCGCTTTCTTCGAGTTGGTTGGCTGCTTGATTCATGCGGGCTTCATGGATTACATGCCCCGCGTCGTAGGCGCCTTGATGAGCCTCAAGCTTAGCGGCTTTCTCGTCGTCGGATGCTGGGGAGTCGGCGATGCGCTCACGAACTTCTTTTAAATCCGCTTCCCGCCGGTCTCGATACTGAGCTAGTCTGGTCCGTTCGGCGTCACTGGCTTTGGCCATGGCTTCAGCCCTGGCCGGGTCTTCTTCGCGATTGTTTTCTGACTCGTTCGCGCTGGGCAAGGCATCACCCCGCAGCTCAACGAGCTCCTTGGCTCGATCTACGGCCGGGTCTTCGGCTATTGGTGTGCGTCCTTCTGGCATAACCATTTTCCTTTTATTATTCTTATGGTATAGCTAATCTGCGCTATCTCCAAACGCGAGTGTGGTTAATGGCTTCTTTGTCGCGAAAAGCTTGCTCCAGGTCGATGTTGTAGTGATTGGCGATAGCTGTCAACACAATAAGGATATCGGCTAGCTCTTCGGAGATACTGCCGATCTTGGAGTTTTCGTCGGTGCGCAGATTTTCCTGCTTGCGGATGGCCTTGGAAAGCTCGCCAACTTCCTCGGTTAGTAGTAAGCATTCTTGCAAAATCGGATTATGCTCGAAACCACGCTCCTGGGTCATTTGGCGGATATAGGTTTGGAGGTGGGCAATAGTGGGGTTAGAGGGGAGTATAGGCATATGTGCAGCTCTTTAAGTTACTAAATGTAGTATACGAGCTTACGGCATCTAAAAAAGAGGCTTTTCAAGCCTCTTTTTTAGATGCGAAGGTTAGAGTTACTTAGAGCCTTGAGCCTTGTAGTCTTTGATGGCCTTGGCGACCTTGCCGTCATCCTTGAGGTTCTCCCAGAAGAGCACCTGTTGGCGACTCACGTACATGACATCTTCGGGGCCGTGGAGCTCTCCGCCGAGCTTAGCTAGTGATACTTGCTGGTTGTTGTTGCTGGTGCTGTTTTTGTTGGCATCAGGTTGGACGGTCTGCTGAACCTGGAGGTAGTAGATGTCGGTGATTTTGACGTAGCTGGAATCCACATGCGAAACCTTGCCGAAGTAAACTTGGCCATTGGTCAGGAAGACGGCTTGATACTGCTTAGACTTAATGCCGGCGTCGGCAGTCATGGCACTTACGGCTCGGGATGCATAGAAGACCGTAAAGGTGAGGGCGGCCACGGTTAACGCGATGGCGAGCAGTTTGACCGGCCAACCCAGGTGGTGACTGGTGGCGCCAGTGCGCGGGGACGGCTCGGGAGCACTAACCCGATTCGTTGGTTGATTACGCATATCCATAAAAACTAAACTCCACCTAATTCTTACATTTACGCTTATGGTACAGGAGCGGCCGACTTGAGACAACCCAACGCTCTAGCGAAGGGAGCTCACGGGAGGTATAATCATAACAATTATAGAGGTGATGCATGAGAACCGGCCGTCGCGACTGGTTTATCCGAGTCTTAAGCCAAATTGGGTTACTAAGTATGGCGCTAACTCTAATGGCGCCGGCCGTGCTAGCCACGCTCTCACAGAGTTACGCCAGCACTACGCCTATTCCAGCTGGCAGTTTGGTGGCGTTAGACGAAAAGTCTCCGGGAAGCGTGGTGGTGGCTACTGTCAATAACTCCGAGCGGCTGTTTGGCGTGGTAGTGACCCCGTCGGCGGCTTCGGTGTCGCTAGGAGGCTCGGGGAACGGTCAGGTGCAGGTGGGCACCACTGGTAGTGCTAGTGCGCTTGTGAGCACAGCTGGGGGCGATATCCATGTGGGCGACTACATTGCGATCTCGCCGATCGCCGGAGTGGGCCAGAAAGCGGTCGGCAAAGTGCGTGTGCTAGGCACGGCTCAAGTTGATTTTAATGCAGGCACCACGGGCACCACCAAACAAACGATCGATGTGGAAGGTGGCGGCAAAAAAGAAGTCACTATTGGGCAGATTCCGGTTGTGATCGCCGTGGCTACCTACAACAGCAATACTGGCGCTCAAGACTATGTTATCCCGGTGTGGCTGCAAAATATTTCCAATGCTGTCGCTGGCAAAAGCGTATCGCCGATTCGGGTGATTATTGCATCAATGATCTTGCTCGTAGCGCTCGTAAGCATTACCGTATTGTTATACGCAGCAGTGCGCAACAGCATCATCTCTATTGGGCGTAATCCGCTATCGCGCGGGTCAGTGCTCCGAGGATTGCTTGAGGTGATTGGTGTGGCTGCGATTATTCTGATAATAGCGGCCGGTGCGATGTATGTGGTGATTGCGAGGTGATATGGAATTATTAATTTTGGCCGGCATTGTCTTAGTTCTGATCATAATCCTGATAATTCAGGGTTATCAGCTGCGGACGCTGCGAAATCATGAACATGAGATGGAAGGTAAGCCAAAGCCGCTGCATGTGACTGAACCCACTGCAGCCGAGCTCGAGGCCAGGCTTAAGGCTGCCTATGAAACCCAGATTAACTCCTCGGTGAAAGTGTTTGGAGATGACCTCAAAGCTACATCCGTGAAATTGGGCGAGACCGTCTCGCGCCTAACCACAACCGTTATCGAGGAAGAACTCGAAGAATACCAGAAAACGCTTGAGCAAGTGCGACAGACGGCCAATGAGGCCATGGAAAAGATCCGTGCGGCCGTAGAGCAGCAGCGGGTAGAGCTGAAGGCCGGCATGGAGGCAGACCTGGCTGCCGAGCGGCAGCGGCTGGCTGACAAGTTTGATACCAAGCTGGGTGACGTAGTTTCTAGTTACATTGCGGAGTCACTGGGTGGCGGCGTGGACCTGGGCGCGCAAATGCAGTACATCTTGAGTTCACTTGAGGCACACAAGGATGACATTAAGAAGGACCTCACCAGTGGCGTTTGAGTTGCCTCCAGTCATCTATAGCCGCGAGCTGCTCGAGAGTGTTATTTATGAGCTTGAGCAATACTTGGAGTGGTATCACCAGTCGCGGGTAAAAGCTAAGGTTGGCAGCAAACCGGCAGCTGAGCCCACGTACTCGGCCGAAACGTCGCTGGTAATCAAAACTTGGTTTGCAGACCAAAAAACCACGATTACGGCGCTGGAGGAACTGGTAGAATACCTTAAGTCGATTGAACTACCGGTAGTGCATGTAACGATGGCGGCGCTGCCTAATCATGCCCAGCGCGCCCAGCTGGTGGACTGGTTTCGGCGCACCACCGGCCAGCCACTGCTCATATCATTTGTGGCTGATCGTAACCTGGGCGGTGGCGTGGTGGTGCGCACGCCCAACCATATCTTTGACTACTCATGGCGTGAACGATTGACGAGTGGGCGAGGTAAGCTAGCGGAGATTGTAGATCGTGTTTGATAATCCTAGGTTTGCCAAGCTGGTTGAGGCCGGTAAGTCGACCGGTGAAGTTATTGGCGTGGACCGATTTTTGGTGATTGTCCGCGGATTGGGCGAGGTGCCGGTGAATGCCTTGGTGTATTTCGATAACGGCCACCAGGGGCTGGTGCGCGAAGTTCGCGAAGACACTGTGATGGTGCTTAACCTCACCGAGGAGCAGATTGCCATTGGTACGCTGGCTGTTATTGCCTCGGACGAGCTCGTAACTGGCGTGGGCGAAGGTCTTATCGGCCGTGTGGTGTCGGTGCTGGGCCAGCCGCTAGATGGGAAGGGGCCGCTCAATATTAAGCAGTCAGACCCAGTTTTTAAGGTGGCGCCGGGCATTATTGAGCGGCAGCAGCTATCGGATCCGCTGGTGACGGGTGTGGCTATCGCCGACCAACTGTTTCCGCTGGTGAAGGGTCAGCGTATTGCGGTACTAGGCGATAACAAGATTGGTAAGACGGCTTTCACCACTCAGCTAACGTTGGCTCAGAAGGACACTGGCCGCATTGTCATTCATGTGCTCATTGCCAAGCGTAAATCCGACGTGGACCATCTTATCAACAAGCTCAACGAGAGCGGGGCCATGGCCTATTCCATCATCGTGGTGGCTTCAATTTTTGATCCGTTAACTCAAGCGTATTTGGCGCCATATGTAGGCGCAACGATTGCTGAGTACCTTTGGGAGAGCGGCAAAGACTGCATCATCATCTACGATGATCTTAGTAATCACGCCAAGACATATCGAGAGCTCTCGTTGCTGCTCAAGGTGAGCCCAGGCCGAGCCAGCTATCCAGGCGATATGTTCTACGCGCACTCTTCATTGTTGGAGCGGGCCGGGCGGCTGGTTAAAAACGGCGCCACGCTATCTTCAATTCCGGTGGTGCTTACCCCCAACAACGACATTACGGCGCCATTGCCTACCTCAATTATGTCTATTACCGACGGCCAGCTCATTTTTGATAGCGATGCGTTCCGCCAGGGCATTCGCCCAGCTGTATCGGTGGGGCTGTCAGTCTCTCGTGTTGGTGGTGTGGGGCAGAATAAGCGCCAAAAGAAATTGACGGCGTCGTTGTTTAAGAAGCTGGCGCTATACCGGCAGGCGGCGGAGTTTTCGCACTTTGGCTCCGAGCTGGCGATTGACTCGAAGTACGACCTGGAACTGGGCAAGCGGATTTATGAGGCTCTCAAGCAGCCACCGGAACTAATTTACACTGCCAATGAACAGGATCTTATCTTGGGTACGGTCATGAAGACCGAGGGTAAGATTTCGATTAACATCGATAGCCTCAAGCGTAAATCTAAAGAGCTGGCGCCTACGCTCAACGCCGACAGCGACTGGGAGGCTGTGCTCACTAAACTTCTGGCTGATGTGACGATGCAAGCTCCGGGGGCGCCTGCCGCTACACCTCCGGCCCCGCCACCTACCGGTGCGCCAGCAGCGACTGCCGCCGCACCCGCTGCCCAACCCGAGGACAAGAAGTAATGGCGCGCGAAGCTTTAACGATTCAAAAAGAAGTCGGCCAGATCGGCACCATCTCTGAACTCACGGGTATTTTCGAGAGCATTGCCAGTATGCGCATTAGTAAAATTAAGGATAAAGTGACGCGCAGCCAACAGTTTTTTGATGAGCTGTGGCAAATCTACACTCAGCTGCGCGTGGACCCAAGCGAACGCATGATCACCCGACACAAAAAACAGGATAAACCCAATGTGTACCTGGTATTAACGAGTGAAGGTGGCTTGTCGGGGGATATCGACCAGCGCATTGTGCATACGGTACTCGAGAATTTTGACCCCCAGACGACCGACCTCATCGTGATTGGGGCGCATGGCGCCACGCAGTTTGTTCAGGCTAAGACGCAGATTAAGCGCTACTTCCGCCTGCCTGATGTGGACCAGGCTATCGATGTGTCGCCAATTGTGTCGGAACTCATTGGCTACAAAATGCCAACTGTGTGGTTCCAGCGTTACCTGAGTCTTAGTGTGCAGGAGGTTGGCCGTATCGACCTCGTGAACCGCGTTAAGGCGCTGGGCTCAGATGCGGAAAAACGCACCGACCTTATTAGTCCGCGCGATTATTTGTTTGAGCCGGGCGTCGATGAAGTGGTGCGATACTTGGAGAGCGTCATGATGGAGATCGCGCTGTCGCAGGTTATTCTGGAGTCCCGGCTGGCTCAGCACGCCTCTCGGTTCACCGCCATGAGCGCGGCCAAAAAGCGGTCTCAGGAAATGAAGATCGAGCTGGTAATGGCCTACAACCGAGCCAGGCGAGGCGAGGCTGATGACCGTATCAAGGAAATTGTTAACGCTATGAACGCGTTGAATATAGTATAAGGGTAAGAACTATGGCAGCAGGAATCGCAGGAAACATCACTACCATTCGCGGCCTCATCGTGGAGGTGGTTTTTGGCGGGGAAGAGCGCCCAATGCTCAAGGAGGTTCTCAATATTGAGGGTCATCCTGAGATCATGCTGGAGATTCAGTCGTTTAACGCTAAGCGCGATGCCATCTGCATTAGCCTTACTACCAGCTCGCTCGTGAAGCGCGGCGCCAAAGTAGTATCAACGGGCTCGGCCATTAGTGTGCCGACGGGCGCCAAAACGCGCGGCCGCTTATTTAACTCGCTGGGCATTCCGGTGGATAATCTCGAAGAGATTCCGGCTAATGCGCCGCGCCGGAGCATCTACACGGCTTCGGCTTCGGGCAAAGTCTATGCTGGCAAGGACGAACTGCTTGAGACCGGCATCAAGGTTATCGACTTTTTTACGCCATTTGTGAAAGGTCGCAAGATTGGCATTATCGGTGGTGCGGGTGTGGGCAAGACGGTGCTCATTACGGAAATTATTCACAATGTGGCCAAAGACCCAAGCAAGCTGGCGTTCTTTGCCGGCATTGGTGAGCGCATTCGTGAGGGCAATGAGCTCTACGAGACTATTAAAGAGCGCAAAATGCTCGAGAGCACCATCATGTTCTACGGCCAAATGAACGAGAACCCGGCCATGCGCGCGCTGGTGGGGCTCTCGGCCACGGCCTTGGCGGAGTACTTCCGTGATGAAGAAAACGCCGACATTTTGTTCTTCGTCGACAACGTATACCGCCACATTCAGGCTGGCAATGAGCTCTCCACGATGATGGGCCAGATCCCAAGTGAGGGCGGCTATCAGGCCACGATTTTCTCCGACCTCAAGCGATTCCAAGACCGCCTCTACTCCAATGAGAATGGCTCGATTACGGCTATTCAGACCATCTTCGTACCGGCTGACGACCTGACCGACCCGGCAGTTCAAGAGATTTCTTCGCAGATCGACTCGGTTATTGTGCTGTCTCGCGCCGTCGCCGAAAGCGGTATTCGGCCCGCTGTGGACCTCATTCGCACCAGCTCCAGCTTGCTCACGCCCGAGATTGTCGGCGATCGTCACTACATCTTAGTGACGCAAGTGCAGGCCATTATGCAGAAATATGATTCGCTCAAAAACATCATCGCCATCATTGGTGAAAACGAGCTTTCGCCTCAGGACCGGTCGGACTATCAAAAGGCCAAGAAGCTCATCGAGTTCTTTGGCCAGAGCATGTTCGTCACTGAGCACCTTAACGGTGTTCCTGGCACCTACTTTACTCGAGAGCAGACACTCAGCGGGGTCGAGGAGATTCTCATCTAATGGCTGTTGATGCCAAGGGCAGCGCTACTTATGGTGCGGCTTATACTGCCAAAGAAGACACAAAGGGCAAGTCTCAGCACTTTCGGGTGAAGATTTTTAGCCCCTACCAAACGTATTACGAAGGTGATGCCGTGAGCCTAAGTGCCGTCAACCGCACCGGCCCTTTCGATGTTCTGCCTGGCCATATCAACTTCTTTTCACTTCTTACTGGCGGCCAGGTGGTGCTCAATACCGGCTTCCAGCAGCTTGATTTCCAGATTGCCCGCGGCATTTTGCGCGTTAATCGCGACGAAGTTACATTATTCGCCGATATTTAGTGCGTTGAGAATGGATCCGGTTTGAGCGCATCGGCCTTAATGGTGAAGCACTGCTGACCTTTATCGTGCTGGGTTACGTCTACATAGTCCGCCACATCAGACGGCCGACTGTTGCGGTTGGCAGTCTTAAACGTGGCGCAGAGCTTATAGGTGTACGAGTTAACCGTGCTATAGGCAATGCCATTGTGATCACCAGAAACGCTTGATATTTCACGGGGCAGCCGGTGCTGCTTATAGGCGTAATCTTCGATGTCATTACGGATTTTCTCTAGTCGATTAGTAAGCGCTTTGTCGGCTTTTATGGGCTCGGATAGCAGCATTTCGGCGCCAATAGTGGCGGCTGAAATCGCAATCAGGATAATGATAAAAAGATAGTAGCGTTTCATTATTTATCTTTCTTGTGTTCGTCCATCCAGTAGTACACGAAGATGAGCCCAGCGATGCCCACGGTGATGAGGGTGTGCAGGAAATTGCCGCCAGCGGAGCTGATGTTGCTGCCCAGGTACGAATCGTTTGAAGGGTTGAGGAGACTGTAGATGTAGGTCACCAGGCGGAACAGGCCCCATAGGAACGTCACGATGAGGGTGAGCTGCACTGAGTGGCGGCGGGAGGGATCGTGGCGTAGCTCCGGTTCCTTGCCCTCGGCGCGCTTGAGACGCAGGAACAATAGCGCAAAGATGGGCAGGCTAACGATAAGCGCGGCGGTGGCGTAGGTCACAAATCCACCGTCATCAGTGGTGCGGCCAAAGGCGCCATCCACGAGGTTATGAAGAAGCGCGCCGAGCGAAATGGCGGTAACGCCCATGGCTAGGAACATGATGGTGTATTCTAGCCCGCGCGTAGTACGCTGCTCGGTGACGGCGATAGGGCCGGCTGCGGCTGGCTTGAGACCACCGGCACTAGCGGCGGCTCCAGGCGGCGGAGGGGGCATGAGTGCGGCGTCATCGCCGGCCTCAAGGGCTGCGTCAACCTGCTCGGCATTCCAGCCGGCGGAGACCAGATTATCACGGATATCCTGGTCGTTCAGCTTGCGGCTGCGGGCGAAAGTCACATATTGGAGCAGCTGGTGGTTCATAAGCCTCTTTCTTACATTTAGCTTAAGTATTATGCCGACACCTGACAGTGTCAACAAAACCACCAAATTCTATCTGTAAAAGTTGGAAATGTGCTTTGCTGAAGCCACGTTACGGTTGACATCACCTATAGCATAAGCATAATTAAAGATAAGGTTATTAAATAGGAATTGTTATGGCTTTTTCCCACACCAATTCGAAGGGACAACAGTACTTCCTGCATATGAAGGACGTGACGCTCAAGGGCGGTCGTTTGCAGCGAATCTACTTCTTTGCTCGCGATGTGCGTGATGGCGCGGTGGATGTTCTGCCGGCCGGCTACATTGTCGTGGAGAACCTTCGAACCGGTCTGCCGGTGCTCAAAAAAGACCCCGCTCTCAGCGCGGCTTAAGAGCCTTCGACAGGAACAGGAGGCCGCCGCAAGGCGGTCTTTTGGCCCCCGCTCAAGCACAACCGTTTTGAGCTGGAAAAAGCGTTGCCTTAGTTTTCTCTTACGTGCTAAGCTAATCGCATGATGACAGAACCTATTCTCGAGGTTAAAGACCTCCGTAAAAAGTACGATGACGGCTTTGAGGCCGTGAAAGGCATCTCCTTTAGTGTGGCGCCGGGCGAGGTGTTTGGCATTCTGGGGCCCAACGGCGCCGGCAAAACCACGACCTTGGAGATGATCGAGGGCCTGCGGACAATTTCTGGCGGTTCGGTCAAGCTCGACGGGCTTGATGTTCAGCGTAATCCCTACCAGGTAAAGGAGCGGATCGGCATTCAACTCCAGTCCTCGGCTTTTTTCCCGAATCTGAAGCTGGTTGAGCTGCTGGACCTCTTTAACGGGCTATACGGCCAAAACAGTGACCCCATGGAGCTGCTGAGGGAAGTGAACTTGGAAGAGAAAGCCCAGGCTGCGGCTAAGGAGCTGTCGGGCGGTCAAAAGCAGCGATTTAGTATCGCAACTACGCTGGTTAACAAGCCCCAGGCTATTTTCCTAGACGAGCCCACGACGGGCCTGGATCCTCAGGCGCGGCGCAATCTTTGGGAGCTGGTCCAGCAGATTCAAAAGAAGGGCACCACGGTAATCCTAACCACCCACTACATGGAAGAGGCGCAGATATTGTGTGATCGTGTGGCCATTATGGATGAAGGCAAAATCATTGCTCTCGATACCCCCGACAAGCTTATTAAGCAGCTCCTGGACCGCGGCTTTAAGCCTCACACCAAGGTTCAGGCGGCCACGCTTGAAGATGTGTTTATCGACCTGACTGGAAAGGAGCTGAGGGACTAACATGGCTGTAAATTCTCGCAAACGACAAATGGCAGCCCTGCGCGGCCTCACGGTAGCATCGCTTAAGATGTATTTCCGCAACCGGACGGCGTTATTTTTCTCGCTGTTCTTTCCGATTATGTTCATCGTGGTGTTTGGGTTTATTTTTAAGAACAGCACGAGTAGTTTCAAGATTGACGTTACCAATAAGTCAAACTCGGAGCTGGCCAAACAGTTTGAGGCGGCAGTCAAAAAGGTGCCGGCGTTTAAGGTTAAGGAAGTTGGTGCCGACCAGGCCGCGACTGACCTCAATAAGGGCGATGCTGACTTAACCGTGACCATTCCGGCCGACTTTGGCCAGAAGGCCGCTGACGGTAAGCTCTCCGAGTCCAAAGTGCAGGCACAGTACAACGAAGCCAAACCGCAGAATGGCCAGGCTGCTGCCCAGATCATGCAGCAGCTGGCTGGCAACATTAACGACGCGGTGACGCATGCGCCCAAGCTCGTAGCCGTGGAGTCAAGCGGCGTGAAGACTAAGAATTTGAGCTACATCGACTTCCTGTTGCCGGGCATGGTGGGGCTGTCCATTATGCAGCTTGGTATCTTTAGCGTGGCCTTTGGGTTTATCTCGTACAAGACCACCGGCATGCTGCGGCGCTTGCAGGCGACACCCATTCACCCGGGCAACTTCCTGGCGGCTCAGGGCATCACGCGGCTTGTCATGGCCGTGCTCCAGACAGCGCTTCTGGTGGGGATCGGCGTATCGTTCTTCGAGTTCCACTTGGCGGCGGCCAGCATTTTGCCGTTTCTCATTGTGTCGCTTTTGGGTAGTGTCGTGTTCATGGCCTTTGGTTTTGCCATTGCCGGCTGGGCCAAGAACGAGGACCAGGCCGCTCCCGTGGCACAGGTTATTCAGTTTCCCATGATGTTCTTGTCGGGGACGTTCTTCCCGCGTGATAGTTTCCCGGCCGTGCTTGCTTCCATCACCGACTATCTGCCGCTAACCTACTTGGCGGACGGTTTGCGCCATATCGCCAACGACGGTGCCTCACTCTGGGCAATCCGCGGTGACTTGCTGGGACTTGTAGTGTGGGGTATTGTGGCCGGCTTTATCGCCATCCGGCTATTCCGCTGGGAGTAAGCAAATTCTCAGCTAGCTTACCCATAATCTTGATATGAAATCGCTTACGCCAGTCTTGCGAGCCGTCGGCCGGCACGGTCACTATATTGCTTGGACGATAGCTCTGCTTGCAGCCGCAATTAGCCTATACTTTAGCGATGTGCTTCATTGGGCGCCGTGCGTGCTTTGCTGGTACACTCGCATTCTTATGTACCCACTCATAGCGATTATTGGTGTCGGGATCCTGCGCCGCGAATGGCAGTGGGTATACTATGTAATTCCGCTTGCCATTATTGGCCAGCTGCTGACGCTGTATCACTCACTGCTGCAGTGGGGAATTATTCCTGAGACGGTGGCGCCGTGCGTGAGCGGGGTGCCATGTACCACCAAATATCTTGATTTGTTTGGCTTTATGACCATCCCATTCTTGGGATTCGTGGCTTTTGCCGGAATTAATGTATGCTTGTATCTATACTGGAAGGAGATGAAACGTGTCGCGTGAGGCAAAAATTTTAACCGCCATCTTGATTGTAGTCGTTGGCGGTCTAGTCGGTTTATTTGTAGTGATGAACGGTGGAACTGATAGTAGTACATCGTCGGACAAGGTTGACACCAAGGTGCTCTTACCGGAAGGCGTCCACAATGAAGGCACTGGCTCGGTGCAGCTGGTGGAGTTTGGTGACTATCAGTGCCCGGCTTGCGGCAATGCGTACCCCTATGTGAAGAAGATTATGAGTGACTACAACGGCAAGGTGACGCTCTACTTCCGCAATTTTCCGCTCACGAATGTTCACCCCAACGCGATGGCTGCCGCCAACGCCGCCGAGGAGGCTTCGGATCTGGGCAAGTTCTGGGAGATGAATAACAAGTTGTACGAGACGCAGAAAGAGTGGGTTGATCTGCCGGGTGACGGCGCTATCGCCAAGTTTGCAGAGTATGCCAATGGCCTAGGCATTGACGGCCAGAAGGTGGCTGATGCGGCCAAGAATCAGTCCAAGAAGGACGTCATTGCCAAGGACCAGAATGATGGCAATGAACTCCAGGTTGATGCCACCCCAACCTTCTATGTGAATGGCCGCAAGGTGATAGCTACCGGCGAGAAAGGCCTGCGCGACGCCATCGACGCAGCACTTAAGAAGAAGTAGCTCATAACGGACAAACGTAGGAAGGCCCCCGACACGGATGTCGGGGGCCTTTTGGCCGCGGGAGGCGGCTGGTGCTCAAGTGAGCAAAGGGTCAGGCAGGCTGGAGACCCAGCAGCTGCGAGTTCAGCGCGGTCCAGTTGAGGCGATTGAGGGGCGACTCCTGGGCCCAGCTGGGGTCGTGAGCTGCGCTGGTGTGCCGGACTCGCTGAACCTTCCAGTACTGGTAGCCCTGGAGCGCTTCCGCCAGTAATCGGCGCTGGCTGGCGTGCAGCAGTTGGAGGCCCCAGAGGTTCTGGGCGCTGTAGTAGAAAACCACGAAGTCGTGCACGGTTTGTGCCAGGGCCTCCATGGCGGCGTCGTGGTTGCTGCTTCGCAGGTGGCAGAACTGGGCGAACGTTTGGGCCGCCTCGTCCTGGGGGATATCTACCTTGGGGTCACGGTTTTTCACCAGGACCAGCAGGTTGACGGCGGACTGCAGCGCGAGCTGCTGAAAGTGAAGAGCGTCCTTCTCCGTCTCGGGCCGAAACAGCATGATGTCTCCTTGGGGGTACGGGCGCAGCTAAAGCGTGCGCGACAGTCTGCTCTGAATCGGGTGTCTATGTAATAGCACATATATAATAAAAAGTCAAATTTAAGACTAATTTAAGACTAAAACGCGACTCGAGTCACGAGAAAAATAAATACCACACCCAAAACCGTTAACAGCAAGGTGAGCTTGGACGGGTGCTTAGCGTGGGCCTCAGGCAAGATATCGCTGGCGCCAATATAGAGCAGAAAACCAGCAAAGAAGCCTAGGTATATCAAGAGTTGTGTATGAGAGAGTGTGAAAAACAGGGTTGAGGCGGCGCCCAGTATTGGTGCAAGTGCATCAAGCAGCAGTAGCTTGATGGCGCGACCGCGGTTATTACGGTGCATAAGCATGAGCGTTACGGTGTTGAGGCCATCAGAAAAGTCGTGGGCGATAACTGCCAGCGCTACTGCTAGGCCCACCTGGGTATTAACCTGGAATGCCAAGCCAATTCCAACGCCATCTAGGAATGAATGACCCGATAGCGCCAGCGCCGAAATAAGGCCTACGCGCGGATGCTTATGGCCGTGCTCGTATTCACCTTCATGGGCGCTGTGCAGAATGGTGAGTTTCTCAACGATATGGAAGGCCAGAAAACCTACCACCAGAGCGATCATGGGTACCACGGAGTCGGTGTGAGTGGTGTTGAGGAGCTCAAATATTTCCGGCATAAGGTCAAATGCGACCACGGCAAGCAATACGCCGGCCGTAAAGCCAAGGATGCGGTGGAGCCGATCTTGGTTTTTAAGAGCGAATAAACCGCCCAGAAGAGTTGAGACGAAAGTAGTGAAAGCTAATAAAGTTAGAAGCATGCAGTTTTCATTTTCTATAGTTAGATGGTCCTAGTGTAGGTGGGGGCCGGCAATTTTTGCAAATTTTTCGCAAAAATATGCTACCCTTGCGAAAAGGATTCCTCAAACTCGATGCAGCCTATTGAGCGCTTTCACGCTACACTTGCGCGACTACATCGCGGAAAAACTCGTCAGCGCGATGAGATTTACTTGGCTTTGGGCCGGCTGGGCGCTTGCACAAAGCACGAGCTTGCTATGGAGCTCGCCGGCAGCGTCGATCAAGCTACGGTGTATCGGACCATTCAGTTTTTCTTGGAGGCTGGCATAGCTCAGGTGGTGCGTTATAGGCTCGTTGAGCTGAGTGATCAGTTCAAACAGCATCACCATCACTTCGTATGCACTCGTTGTAATAATGAAATTACCTTTAATAGTGCGGCGCTAGAACGGGCACTAGAGTCTATTACCAAAGGTCGAAGCCTTAAGCTGGAGAGTCACCAGGTGGAGTTGGCTGGGCTGTGTAGCCAGTGCTATACTGGGGCTAGAGCGCAAGCTTAACAATTTAAAAGTAATATCACGAACGCGGCGAGGGATCTAGCCCTGCGACCCGCTAGCAACCCTATCTTTTGATAGAAGGTGCTTCGTCTAGCCCGGTGCCGGGGAGAGATATTGGTTAAGTTTTTTACCTTTCTTTTTCTGGACGTGGGAAGAAAGGTTTTTATGTCTCAAGCAACGTTTTTTACCTCCGAGTCGGTGGCTGCCGGCCATCCAGACAAGATCTGCGATCAAATTAGTGATGCCATCCTTGACGCCATGTTGGCACAAGACCCGCAGGCTCGTGGTGGAGTCGAGGTCGTAGTGGGGGCCGATCACGTATTTCTGCTGGGCGAGGTTAATACGACGGCTAAAGTTGATTTTGAAGCGGTGGCCCGTGAGACCATTAAAAAACTTGGTTATACAGAGCCAAGATGGGGATTTTCGTATCAGTCGCCCGTGCAAAGCCTCATTCATCAACAGTCGGCGCATATTGCGATGGGCGTGGACAAAGAAGGCGCGGGCGATCAGGGTATGATGTTTGGCTACGCTTGCCGCGAGACGCCGGAGCTGATGCCGCTGCCGATCACCCTGGCCCATAAGCTAACCCGCGAGCTGGACGGGCTACGTGAGTCAGGCGACGCGGTGTGGTTGCGGCCTGATGGCAAGGCTCAGGTGACTGTGCGGTATGAGGACGGCCAGCCGGCGGGTGTTGATACGGTGGTGATGGCGGTGGCCCACGCCGAAAACATCACCGCC